>JACCDG011158478.1_pt1 | contig 57558 bp, 80 predicted proteins | sample 7442471 | NCBI WGS metagenome assembly JACCDG01 (sample SAMN15323444, study PRJNA562643) | freshwater metagenome | isolation source: river surface water | place: USA:Blue River Watershed | collected 2017-08-17 | reverse complement strand
GTTTAAAACCCGTACTGGTGCTAACATCGGTTTGGCAAAATTGCCGTTTAGTGCTTCGTTTGACATTCTATCTTTAATTTAAACATTTGTAATTCTAATGAAGTTTTGTGTTCGGCAACTTCGCCAAACCGAGAACCGTTATGCACAAGTTTAAGAAAACAGCGTTCGTGCATTTATTCGCTGTTCTGCTATTTTGAAATATTGCTCGTCTTTTTCTATTCCGATAAAAGAACGGTTTGTATTTTTACAAGCAACTCCTGTGCTTCCGCTTCCCATAGTTATGTCGCAAACTAAATCACCTTCATTACTAAAAGTTTTTATTAAATCTTCTAATAATAAAACGGGTTTTTGTGTTGGGTGCAATCCGTCATAGTCTTTTTTGTACTCTAAAATATTGCTTTTGAATTTACCGCCTTCCCACAAATTAAAAGTGCTTGTAAGTCCATCGCTTTCATTGGATATGCTTTCAAATGTTCTAAAACCTTTCATTTTGTCAATTCCATAAATTTCAATCAGTTTGTTATATGTTTTTTCAGTACAAAGTGAAAATTGAGAACTATCAACTCTGAAACAATGGTCTGCACTTTGTCCTATTGCTTCTACTATTGCCTTTTTGTTAAGACATATAAATTCAAGCACCATTTTAAAATAAGGTCTTAAAGGGTGTATTCCCTCAAAATCGTGTGTTTTACTAAAAACTAAAACATCTTCGTAGTAATTTAATGGTGCTTTTTTGGCAATCAAACTATTTGCAAAATGGTCTTTCTTCCAAATCATACTGTAATTAAAAGGTAAGTTTGGTATTTGCTTACTTATCAATTCTGTTGTAAATGGTTGTTGAGCAAATAAAATCATTTTACCATTTTTGCGAAGTATTCGATTTGCTATTTCATAAATCTTTTCGGTTTCTATAACACAATCCCAATTAGTTTTATTTTGCATACCGTGTTTTACGGTATCACTGCTTGCAATATTGGTTACAGTTCCATAAGGCAAATCTGTTAATATCAAATCAACGCTACCGCTTTCTATTTTATCGCTTTCTATTAAGCAATCACCGAAAAAAAGACGAGAAAAAACCTGTGCATAACAGCGGTTTTGTGCTATTGCCGTTTCAGGCTTAATTCCAATTTGGTTTTGTATCTCAATCATTTGTCTTAAATTTAAAGTTTTAGGTGTGTTTTATCGGCAACATCACAAAGCCGTAAACGGAACAATCAAAGGTGATGAATATTTTATTTGTCACAAAACTTTGCACCTTGAAAAATTAGATCAGAAACTTTGTGCCGGAAAATTGATTTTGGAAGGGAAAGTTAATCCGAAGGGCAATAGCTCAACACGTATGGGAATGTGGCTCGGTCTTATACCAAATTATGACCGATTGCACATGAGGAAGTGCCGAAACCAAAAAGAATTTTTTATTTCCATAGTTGTAAGTTAATTGTCAATGTTGGAGTTTTCTATTATCGAAAGTATTTTTCCCAAATCTTTTGTGCTTAATTTTTTGTAATTAGTTTCTACTAATTTGCGAACAGTTTGTTCTCTCCAAAATTGTTCTTTTAGTTCAGGATTTTCTAAATAATAATTTCCGGCGGTGTAAAAAGTGCCATCCGAAATTCTTTTTACATCACCCGATTCTGAAATCTTAATGTTAAATTTATACTTGCCACCTTGCGCTATTGCTTGCGTTTTTGTTACTCTCTCAATTGTAATTATTTGTTTAATAGATTTGTAAAAAATACTTGTTTCATAAATCTTTGCTCCGACAAATAAAATGTTGTTGTTGTTAATTTATGAAAAAACCATAAGGAAATGCTATCGGCAATCTTTGTAGAAGTTCCTTTATTTCAAGACCTTCTAATGTCACTTTCCCTTCCGGTGTCTCTATTATCAATTTACAACCTTCGCTCCATAGTTGCATCTTATATTTCATAGTGCCTATTTCTCTCTGTGGTTAAATATGAGTAACACTTATGTGTCTGTAATGTCTTCTTTTCATATAACATCTTAAAATTGAGTGCCTTTGTAACGTTGTAGCATTTTTTCTAATGCTTCAAAAAAAACGGTAACTTCTATGTATTGCTTTCGTCTGCCGAGAAAAATAACATCAACCCTAATTATACCTGTTTCAATTATTTCTGTCTGATTTGATAATGATGTTCTCTTAACTTGATATGCTGTGCCCAAAAATCCGATTGCATTTGGTTGATAAATTGGGTATTGACTACCCTCATAAATATCAAATTCTATTGTTTCTATTGGGTGGTCAAGAGAAATTGGTGCTGTGTGAACCGTACAAAGTCTATATAAAAAAGCAGATTCACCTTCCTTGTAATGGCATTTAATAGACGATACATCAAATATTGAAAATATGGGGTAATCTCTAATTTGTTCGTTTATCCGTATCCTGTAACAATCCGCCGGAAAATCCCATGCAAAACTATATTCGTAACTCATTTGATGCCCTTCTCAATCTTTATTGTAACAACATTTCTCTACTAAATATTTTTGATAATGGTATTGACGGCTCAATACTTTTGATGTCATATAGCCAACCATTACCCCACCAACTCCATTGATAACTACCTTGCAAAACAACTTTGTAACTTGCATTACTTTCTTCAACTAAAAAACCATATTTATCAATAAAACAAATTATCATAAATTTCTTTTGGATTGTGTTTGTAATCAATATTTTTTACATCGTCACCACAAAAAGCATCTATACGACCTAATGTTGCTGCCTTCGCTAACAATGGAGGTAAGTCCGTCGGATTGATTGCCGAACCTTTTAACTCTTCCTCAAAACCTTGTCCGTATGCTTTTATTCCACCTAATAACCAAAACATATTAAAATCTATTGGTGCTGTGCCATAACCAATAATATCTGCTCCCCTACGTGATACTAAAACAAATCTTAATCCGATAGGAGATTTTTTCAAACGTCGCCGGAAAGCCCTCACCGATTTGCATATTATAGATTGTTTCATATTTCTGACCGAAGGTTGATTACATTGCCATACTTTGTGTTTAGAGTCATATTCATAATAAAAACCTTTGACATTTTCATAAGCATTTGTGGAGATAACTTCACCATTTCGTATATACATGGCTATACCTGTATCTAAATTATTGTCGTCACCATGTGGAATGCTTTCTGCTGCCATAGCCAAATATTGTTTCTTGTTTTTTTTACCGCTACCATAGCGTAATTTTGCTTTTGGAAATTTGGAAAATTTCATTTTTTCTCCTTGTTGTAAGTTTCATTGTAGTATTGTTCGGCATCTCGGTCTTCAACATTTCCTAAATATGGTCTGCCATATTTCCAAGCGTCCATTATCTGTTCTTTCTCCATTTGTTTGGCTTGGTCAATAATTCTTTTTGAGTATTCAGTATTATGGTAATGCAACAATACATCTACCAACCACTCTACCGCTGTTTGTTTCATTTTGTTTTCCTTTGTTAAAAAATCTTTGCCGGTGTGACAGGACTCGAACCTGTACGGCAACCTTTAGGTGATCAATCAGGGCACGTTGCCTTACCCATAAGCGTCTATCTTCCGCCACACACCGGATTGTAGTTAATTTGTGGAGTAAAAATCATTTAAGCAATATAAAGTTTTGGCAATCATTTCATCAGTAACTGTGAAAGTCATGGAAAAACTTATTGTCAAATAACCGAGACTATCAACGTTGCACCACTCTACTTTCTTTATTTTTTCGCTTATTAAATTGTATAATTTATGGCAATCATCTTCACTAAAATTGTCAAGAGTTAAACTTGGCACATCAATAGTACCTTCCGAAATTACCAAATCGTCAATAGTAAAACGCTTTTTAACAATAGATGGACGACTTGATTGCTTCTTATACGCTTTAACTATTGCAAGTGCCTTCTTATACTGCTTTTCTGTGATCATAAAATTTAGTGTGTTGAATTATTGTTCATTATCCATTTGCGCCCAAGCCCATCCTAAAAACATAAGTGCCTTATGACAATCTTCTTCATTATCTGATTCTATTGTTATCTCGTCTTCAGTAATTGACGTAACTGCTTTGTATTCTTTTTGAATCCATTTTTTATAGTCATCACTAAATGGTAGTGACTTAATTAGAAAATCTTTTTTTTCAATTCTAATTCTAATTGCCATATCTAATTCTAATTCCTCATACGTCGCTGCAAATACATCCGGTTTACAAGGATAAAATTCACCTTTTGCTCCTTTGATAATCCAATCATTGATTTCTACAATCTGTACGCCATGATTATTTGTAACCTTGAACTTACCGTCCTCTGGGTCTATGCCCATCCCACATTCTGGGAAATTCCCTTTTGCTTCGACAAATTCATAACATTGAATTACTAATTCTGCTGTTAATTGTATTGCCTCGACAGGAAAAGGTTTCTTTTTGAATTTTTGTATCATAAAATTTGGTTTATTAAATTGTTGTTCATTGTTGTTTTGTTCTCTTAGCTCTTCCAAACGTCGAAGGGATTCAAAACTTTTCAAATATAAAAAATCAAGATAATCTTCGTAATGTATCATAAAATTTGATTTATCAAATCATAAATAATGAAATAAACTGCAAAAAATATAATACAAATAACAGATACACAAAACATCATTGTTAAATTGTTCCGTATTTTCCCTAACCATCCTTGAGTAGAAGTTTCTTGCCCAACATAACCAAGTATATAAGCACTTACCAAAACTAAAACAATAACCAAAACACTCACTATCGCTGCCATGTCAATCTTTCTCAAAAATGGGATTATCATTTTCTCTTACTTTTCTGAAACCTATCGGCATAAAGTAAGAACATTTTACTTCGTTTCTTTTTCCCTCCGGCACAAAGGTTGAGTAACTTTGTCGGAAATCCGAAGGAATAGCCATGTAACGGTAACACGTTGCTCTCAATAAACATTCGCTATTGTCGCACATCGTTATATCAGGCATTGTTTCTTTTCCTCAATTATTGTCTTTTTATTGTCCTCTAAGCGTTTTCTCAATTCATTTGACTCTAATTCTAATGCTGCAATATAACTTGCTTGATGATCTACAATCTTAACTAAATTAAAAATTTCTTGTTGCTCCTCTGTTTCAGGTTGTTCCTCAATTACTGCATCGTGTAAATCCCTAAACAAAGGTATAAATCCCATGTAGTATTTTTCGGCTATTTTCCTTTGTTTGTAAGCGTTTTTTTGGATTTCTTGATATGCTTTTTCATAAAGTTCTATCACTTCTTCTTGTAACTTTACTCTTTCTTTGAGTAAATTTTCTGAAATACTGCCAAAAACATCTTGTATAAGTGAGTAAAATGCAAAGCCATAAGCAGTGTTTAAGACATAATAAAAAACTGACTCCCACCCTTCCAAGAATCCTTTAACTATGCAATGTGCCGTAAACGTAATGCAGGTAAATATGAGAAGATAAAACACTACTCGTTTGTAAAATGGTTTGTTGTCTTTACTCATGCTGATTCTTTCTTTAATGTTGTTGGGTATGTCAATTTGCCGGAACGTTCACCTTTCTTCACAGCGTCAATGATGTTCTTGATGTCTTGCTCTTCCAATCCTTTTTGTTCTTTGAGAAAATGTATCATGCGATTCACATAAAACAATGATGGTGTGTCGTTGTGAAATATATTTCTATAAACCGTCTGCGTGTGTTTCTGCAAGTACCGTGAAAATTCCGACGGAGTTGATGCAGCGAAATACAAAATCTCTTGCATTTGCAACCCCGATAGGTCTTTGTCTATCCCTAATGATGCCATACTCTCCTTTGTTCGATGTCTTACAAATCTTTACGAACAAAAATACGAACAAAAAAACACAAAAACAAGCCCTACGAGAAATTTTGAGAAGTTTTTCGAGTGTTTTGAGAAGTTTTTCGAGTGTTTTGAGAAGTTTTTCGAGTGTTTTGTTAGTTTTTCAAACTGCCGTGTATGGTGATATGAAGTTTTTTTGCTATATTATCACATCTTTTATCTTGAAAAAGTTACCGTTGGCTGTCTTTTCTCCATACGACAAACGGTATGTATGATGCTTTTTCTTCCGCTCCAAATACTTCTTTATTTCTTCGATGTCCGGTGATTCCATTACATTCTTGAAGAAAATTTTGTTTTTGCCCTGATTGCATTGTTTGAATAAAACGTATATGAATTGTGTTTCCATAGTCCCTCGTATTTGCTATACTACCCGATTAAGTTCCGGCAATGGTGAATAATGCTTTTTTATGTTTTTCTGCCATTGTATTAAGTCAGATACAAGCCCATCGTACTTTTTTTCAAGTGCAATTGATGTGCGTAATGCCTTGCTTCGTGCGTCGGAGTGCTTATGTGCAAGTTCAAAGTATTTTTTTTGCGCTGATCGCATTGCCAGACCTGTACTTACAATTGCTCTAAGTTTTTTTACATACAAAATTGTGTGTTGTTCCGGCATTGGGAGATTGTGGCAATCGCATGAATCGTACAAAGATTGATTGCAGTCACATTCAGACCGTTGTAAAAGTGTATTAAAGTTCATCTTCTTCGCTCCATTGATTGTGATGTTTGTTCGATTGTTGTAAATTTTGTAACTGTCGTGAAATTTGTTCACGTTTTTTTTGGTAATATTCGTCTTTGAACATTATTGCATTTGCCATAAAAGGTGTTGAACATAGGCAAGTCATAAAAACTACTCCAATAGCTCCCCCTCTCATGTCTGCCGGTGAATCTATAAGCATACCGATTAAGTTCACATTGAGATAGTAAAATGCGTATGCACAATACACAATGCTGTTTGTTGTAAAAAGAGTAGTAAGAATGATTCCTGTTTTTGTGTAAAATGCTAATTTTACATAAAGTAATATTTTTTTGATTGTGTTCATGATAATTTTCCTTCCTGTAATTTTTCTATTTCTGTATCTCGTAATGTTTTCAAAAATTTAAGAAATACTTCCGTTCTCATTTCAGACCGCCTCAAAGATTTTTGTAATTGTCGTATTTCTTTTAACGATTTGCCCTGTGCAAGGAGTACCGGATATAAACTTTCGGTTATAGTCTGTTCATTTGATATACTTTGCAAGTGTTCCTCAAGCTGTGGTATGTATAATATCATTTCGCCACATAAAGAAAATATGTGCTGTATCTTGTTTGCTATTTCTTCCTGTTCATTCATGGTTGTTCTCCCTGTAATTCTTTTGATTTTGTATCTCGTAATGTTTTCAAAAAGTTAAGAAATGCTTCCGCTCTCATCTTTGCCTTTTTTGCAGATTCTTGTCGTTGTAGATTTATATTCTCATTTTTAAGAAATTCGTCTTTAATCATTTCTATATGATTTTCAACCTGTGGAATAAAATGTGTTGTTTTATCTGAACAGAGAGATATAATCATACTTATTTGGGCAGTTAAACCTTTGTCAAGTTCTTCATGTTCATTCATTGCTTTGCTCCTTTGTTTCTGTTAATATTGCATTTCGTAGCTCTTCCGGCAGATACCCTACTATCTCATCAAAGGTTGGTGGCTCATCATGTTCGGTTCTTCTCATATACTCTATCACCATTCCTTTGTGGAAAATAAATGCGCTTTGTGTGAATGGGTAGCGAAAAACTTTCTCTAATGCTCCGTGAAATCGGGCAAAAGACACACACAGCAATTGTTGAAAAAGTTGGAATCTGACAACCTGCTCATCAGTCCATTCTTTCCATACCTTGCTTTCATGTATCGCTATTGCCTGTTCTGTGGTGAACTGTTTATCCATCCATTCTGGGGTTAAACTTGCTTTTATCTCTTTTGCTGTTTCCATGATCGCTCTTTTGTTCCGTTTGGTTGTAAAATTGTTCGTTTTTGGGTTTATCCACTTTGTCTGGGGGTTTATCCATAGTTTATCCATAGTTTATCAGGGGTTTATCCACCCTTTATCCACTTCTAAACAGTTGAAAAATAATGATTTAAGCTAAAAAATGGCGTTTTTGGATGAAGTGTCGGTACAAATTGCGCTTCATGTGCGCATGCGTGCGTGTACGTGCGTATAGGAGATTTTTGGGTATGTGTTTTTTGTGTGTTTTTAGATAAATATTTGATTTTAATACTATTTACGGTGGATAAAGTATGGATAAAGGTAGGATAAAGTATGGATAAAGTATGGATAAAGGTGGATAAAGTTCTGGATAAAGTACCCTGTTTTGAGCTGTTTTTGCCAAATTTGGCTCGGAAACTCTCTATTTTTTGGCTGTTTTTCATTGTTCTGATAGTTGAGATTTGAGAAAAAAAGTGTTTTTTTTGATGAAAACACTCCATTTTTTAAGGAATGAAGTGTTTTTTTGATTGTTTTTTTATGTTTTCAATGTAAAAAAAGTGTGATTTCTATCGCCATTATTTCAAGTTTCCGTTTTTAGAAGGGAATATCGTCACCAACTAAACTTATCTGGCTCTCGGTTTTTATCTGCTCCGACTGTTCATAACTTGGCTGTGTTGCGCTTCCGATTGTCATAGGCGCACGTTCTGGGTACAATGCAGGTGTGAGTATGCTTCCTACCACATTTCGCCAAAATTGCTTCTTCTCGCTGCTGTCAAAGGTCTTTTCGCCGGTATGAGGATTGATACTTGTTTTCGTCTGTGGAATCTCTTCTTTTACATACCCATATTTGATTATTTCCCACTTGCCATATTCCGTCGTAGAAGGTCGCATCACCGAAAGCCCTTGCTCAAGTTTGTCCGTCGTGCTGTTACGTCTGGGGTAAGCACCAATCTTGATAACAAAGCGGTGAAAAGATTTTGTTTCAAAGTGCAATCCGGCAAGAGCATTGATAACATTGTAGGTGTTGTAGTCATTAAAATTGAAAAATATCGTTTCCACCGTTCCATCATCTTTATCTGTCAGATTGATAATAAGATTCTCCCGATTTTCTTTTTGCACCAATTTCAATTCAGATACCACACCAATCAATGATGAAGAGTAAATATATTTGTCGTTATCTCGTAACCGGAAACGTCCAAAATTTTTGTTTGCAATGTCAAACTCTAAGCCCCAAATAGCTTTAGTTTCAATAATTTCACGTGCCATAACTAACCTTTCAAAAAAAAATAAAATGTAAATAAATGTGTTAAATAAAATCCTCATTAGAACAATTGTTGTTGTTGTATATATTCAATACCCTTAAAAATCTCATAAGCAACTTGAGGAACTATTGCATTCCCTAATGCTGCATTTCTTGGGCTGTCCAATTTTCTGGATACCCCATTATGTATTCCGTGAACTCTGGATACTGCTTCAAACCAATGTAATCCAAAAGCGTCTCCAAATAACTTAAAGCTATTTTGTGCCCTTTCCTTTTGGCTCTCGTTGCGTATTTCTCCCAACTCCCCTCTCTCGGAGTCGGAATCAATTTCCATAAAATAACGTCCGATAATCCATACCCTTTCTCGTATGTGCGGTGCGCCGAAAGCGCAAGCTGGCAAACAAAGCGTGAGTGTTTCGTATCCTTCATCTTCCATTGCAAGGATAATGTTTTCGTATTCTGCTCCACCGTTTGTTGAAAGTAATCCAGAAACATTTTCTGCCACAAACCATTGGGGTTGGCACTCTCGTATTGCTCGGATATATTCATCCCATAAATATCTTTCGTCGCCTTTGCCTTGCATTTTACCTGCTTTTGAGAAGGGCTGACAAGGGACTCCTCCTGTGATGATGTCAATTTTTCCTCTCCAAATAGAGAAGTCTGTTTTTGTGATGTCTTCATAAGCTATTGATTTTGGAAAATTTTTTTTTAATATTTTCAAACAGAATGGTTTAATTTCACAATAGAATACATTTTCCCATCCTATAAACTCACTTGCAAGGTCAAATCCACCTATACCGGAAAACAATGAACCATGCCTCATAAGATTGCCCTTTCTTGAAGATTGTACCCTGTTATTGCTTTCAAATATTGTATTCTTGTATTGTCAAATCCTTTAGAAAAAATAAGTGCTTCCGAAATATTGTCAGTAATTGATAAACCATTTTTAGTCTTTGAGGTATCAGCAATAAACAATTCATAACCAAATTCATTAGTAAACAATACAATTTTTTCAATTATACAAGTTTTTTTCATAATACTTTGTAAATAAATGTGTTAAACTGTTATCTAATAATTTCCCATCCACCGTAATTGTGTGACGCTAACCATTCAGAATAAATTTCTTCAATTTCTTTGGTAATTTGTTCTTCAGTTGCATTATCGTCAAATTCCAATTCCTGTTCTTCTTCGTAACTGCTCTTGATATACTGTGTTGCTATGCTAAACTTAACTTTCTTTATCATTGTTGTTCCTTGTTAATGATAAATAAACATTACCGGTCTCAAATTCATTTTTCAATAAACTAATTACTCTTCTAAGTTCCTGTGCCAAAGCATTAAACCTATCTTGTTCTAATCGAAAATTATGCTCATGGCAAAATTCAGCTTTTTGATTCAACTCTTCCTCACGCTCTCGAATTTTCAAGATGACTGCAATTGCTTTTTCTTTGTCTGTCATTGTTATTCCTTAATTTAATTGATAAAATCTGTACTTTTATATTTTAACCCTATATATCTACTGCTTGTTGTTCGTAAACCTTTTTCATTCGTAATCTTAGTAGGTTTAATTTTATCTTTCGGTATCTTGAAATAATCTCGAATTATCTCCGATAACTGCCATGAATTTTGACAATAATGTTTGTCATTTTTCCATGATGACGTAGCATTTTCATCCATCCATCGTGAATAATAGTAAAACATATCTGCCATTGTTAAGCCCTTATCATCATCTTCATTTGCTTCATACGTAAACGCTTCATCAATAAAGACAAAGACAGGATTTGTATTCCATCTGGACATTATATCATTCGACCGTTCATTGTGAGTGAACGCTTTTTTCTCCCGAAGTCGTTTGAGTCCTTCTATCGCTTTATTGAAAATACCTGGTAATTCACGCTCAAAGGCACGTTCAATGCTGTGGTCTTCTTGCTTTATCTGATAATCAAATGGGAGCAAGACAACACGTTTTTTGATTGGGTCAATGTTTTCTGCCGAAGAAAGTATTGGTAAGCGGTTCATCGCAAATACTAATTTTGCAGTATTGACAAATTCAATTTCATCGTTTTGATGTTTGATTGCACCTGTCACCGTGTCACCACCTGTCAATTTCTTGATAATATCCACATTCATCCAAAAACCTGGCATATCACCGCACGTTGCAAGCCGTTTACCATACAAATTTTGGAGAAAGAAATTACCGGACAATTTTTCCGGTGATATATCCGCTTTTGATAAAGTTGCTCCCAACAATTTTTGCATTACACGAATAAGAGTACCTTTGCCGTTCCTTCCGCCCCGACCATAAAACCAAAACATTTTTTGATATGTGTATGGGTGTGTCAGACAAAATCCTGCAATCTCCCAAAAAACATCAATCCATGTTTCATCATTCATTGAAATCGTTTTCAAGAATGAATCAAAAGCCGGACATTTTGCGTTTTCATGGTACTCATAGTCAGTTTTGTAGTTAAAATAATACTCACGTTTTTGCGGTATGGCACGACAATAATCTAAGTCATACGTCACATTCGCCAAATTGAGCAAATGTGTGTAGGAGTTAAATTTTTTGTTACTGATGAAATAATATTCTCGAATCGCTTGACTTATATCTCGACTTAGTTTTGCCTGATAATTTTCACCGAGCAAATGGAGAACACAATTCCCGATAACTTCATTGTCTAAATCAGACCACAATTTTGTTTTCTCGTCATAATGCACAAATACTTTTTTTGAGCCATGTGAACGACTTGCAAAGTAACATTCATGTACCAAAAGTTTGGCTGCTTTTGACTGAATTACTTCCTTCCCATCGTCTTTGTAAATTGCTTTCCCTTCTTCGCTTTTGCGAATTTCTGCCCATTTTTTCGCATCGTAAAACTGATACACGCTATTGTTTTCCGTCTTGACAAAACGGTACTCATCTGCTTTTAGTAAAAAGATGTAAAATGCTTGAATCGAATCACTTTCACTCATACCGAGCAATTTTTGCAAAACGACATAATCGCATAAATCAAACTTATTGAGATTGCGAAATGTACTGTCAATCAAAATCCGGTTTTCGTACTGTTCAAGAAATGATTGACGATTGTTTTTCAAACTGTGAACATATTCATTGCTTGACCATGAAGAAATATAGACCTTGTTTGCATAATCGCCGAGAACATCTGCAACCAATAATGCTGCCCTTTCCCCTGCTTGATCATAATCGAACAAAATCGTGATATTCTTGTTTGCCAAAAATTGTTGAGCATTTGCGGAAACGCTTCCCTCACCTGTGGTAAATGTCACTGCCTTAAAATCGTGACTGTCACCAAAGAATGAGTAAAATGCAAGTACATCATTTTCACCTGCGCACAATACGATATTACTTGTTTTGCTAAAATCTTGATATGGAAAAACAGTACATTCGCTATTGAACACAAATTCCTTTACGCACTCATAAGAGTCCGTTATCGAATAGCGTATTTCCTTCCATTTTAGCACGTTACCATCGTCGTCAGTATCGCAAGGATAAATAACCGTGTTCCGGTCTGTCAATGCTATATTATATTTTTTCAATGTTTCATCGTTAATTCCTTTCCGTAAAAAAAAGTACATTCGTATTTTATATGCAATTTTATTTGTTTCATCATGAAGATTTGCAATCCAACTTTGGAAAATATCGTGAGATATGTAATGCTCCGGTAATGCTTTCTTTTTTGGAGTAGGAATAAAATCATCATCGGTAATGCCAGCTTCTTTTTTCAATTCTTTGATTGCATCTTGTTTTGTTGTATGTGTCAATTGTGCAACAAGATCAGCCAAATCGCCTGTCTCATTGGTTGCAAAATCCTTCCAACCGCCTGTTTCAACGTTAATAGAAAATGACGGATTTTTATCTTCACGCAAAGGTGACTTAATTTTAACCCACCCTTTACGTGCCTTTGCATCAATGGAGATATTCATTCTGTTTTGCAAGAAATGCAATACCCCTACTTTTCTGTATATGTCAGAAAGTTCCATCAAAAAAATATGTTAAGGTGAGTTACTTATTTACCTTTAATGCGGTGCATTTCACGAATAGAGTAAAATATTTCTTTATTTGGCTCATCACGTAAAACGCTATTCGATATGACTTTTGCAGGTGTGCCATACGCAACATTCCTGCGGATAATAAAGCTCTTGAGTTCATAATTATAGACAATATATTCTACACTATACCAACCAATTTCAGCAGTATCTAAAGCAAGAATGCTTTCATTCATCGTCATTTGTGTCAGTTCTTGTTGCATTGACAAAAAACCCTTTCTCGCTCAACAAAGTGGAAATGTGAACAATTTGCTTATTAACTTCATGTGCAGAATATTTCCATTCGCCAAATAACACATTAAGACCTGTATTATCAGTCAATGTAATTTTGATTCTAAAGCGTTTATTTTTTTCCGGTGAGCCGAGCAGACCGTGAGTATAATGTAGTTCTTCTTCCACGTCAATCTGGGCAGGTGTAGCATTTTGGGTAGCATTTGATACATAACCAACTCCAAATATTGCTTCCATCTGGGATTGAGATAGTCTGTTTCGGGAAAAATTTTCAGGCATAATTACCCCCATTTCCGGTCAATATTATTTTGGATTGTGCAGCCGTTTCATAAGGTCTGTTAAGTGTATCGTAAACAATTTTTTCATCAGGTATAAACAATGTATCATCTTGCGTTGGCTCAACATTACCTTCACGCAATGCCCAAATATGATTTACAGTATCTGAATTGATACGTAAAAATGGTATAAAAGACACTCCAAAACCTGGTTGCTGTGCAAACATTTCTAAACTAACAGGTAATGAAGGACTAATCATACTTACAATATCAATCGGACAATAGACATACGAAAATGTTGTCACATCATAAGCCACATAGCGAAAAATTTGAGAACGGACTCCATTTTTTTCAACGGATAAAAGCAAAAGCGGTACATCATTATAGACTTCATTGCTCTCCGTGTAATTTTCCGGCAAACTTATCAATGACACGTTGTCTGTTTTCTCGGTTTGGTTCAAATCGTCGTATTGTTTCATGTTCTATTTCTTTCTCAAATAAAAGGTTAATAAATTTTTCTAATTTCTCTACGGTCGTTCTTTTTTGTGATCCATATTGTATGGCATCAATAAGACCTGCTTCGATACATTCTTCTACGCAGTTCCTTGAGATGTTCAAGTATTCTGCCATATCTTCGATAGTCAATAATCGTCCAATTTTTTTTAGTGAGTAACCTAAGTCTGTGTTGAAAGGTAATGATTCCATAGACAAATACTAAAAAAAATAAAAGCAAACAGACAAATAAAATGTCTGATGTTAGTTCAATGTACTGATTCATAAAGTATTCCTAATTTTTTGGAAATTTGTTCACAAACTGTTTTGCTGTGCTTTGTTCTTCGAGGTATCTTGCCATTTTTCCGCCACCGGAACAAAGTACGCACGTGTACCTTTGTCATGCGTGACAAATCAACTATTTCTCCGTATATTTTGCTCATGTAATATTACGAATTATGAAAAAAAAGTGCTAACACTTTGTAATATTAGCACTTTACAATTATTACGCATCAACTAAAACAGGTATCAATGGATAAAGTTCTAAAATTTTTGCAATTTCAGTATCAATAACAGATTTCTGTTTAGCGTCTAAAAAAGAGTAAAGAAATTCGCTATGCAAAGAAATTGAAATATCTGTGTCACCTACTTCATAGTAAATTTCAATCGGCACAGTTTCAATGTCCGGCTGATTTTGAAACAAAGGTATATCAATTTCAAAGGTTTCAAATTGGAACGGCTTTACCATCACTTGTTGATTGTATGCCAAGTTCACATTTGAACGCTTATCATCTGAATTTTGGAACGCTATTTCTTTTTTAGCTTTCAAATTTTGAATATCTTTCAACAATGCGGTATGTACCATAGAATCCGCAAAGAAACGTTTGTTCCGGCGCAATAAATTCTCAAAACTCTTTTTGTTGAATTTCACCTTATCATCGTTAATGCCGAAATTTTGCAAATCCGTGCTAAGTTTTACCACAGACGATAATTTTATTCGACCTTCACGATGCACATTATTTACAAATGACATTTCATATTTACTGTAACTGACCTTGATAAGAGCATGAGAGAAATCTGTATCAGGTAATCCTTTGCTTTTCTTTACAAAATCTGTAATTGATGCAGGTGTAATATTCTCGATAACATGGCTTTGCCACAATTGCTCTTGTTGCGGTGCTTGACCATGCAATAGAGTAATGGTCTGACCATCATTTGCGTTAATGTTGATTTGAGAAGTAGTTTGTTCCATTATGTAAAAATTCTCCGGTTTAGTAAGTGAGATTGATTCGTAAACGTGATTTTTCGTCGGCAGTCATTGGACGTTTTCTGACCAATCGTGCATCAGAATTTTCATCTTCGCCAGGTAAATAATATTCCATGAAAAATGTTTCTGTGTTTTCAACCACATAACATTGTTCATTGCTTTCAAAATACCCTTTGCGAACATTTTGCAATGTGCTTTTTGCAAGTGAAGTAATTTCCTTAATTTCTTCCTTCATGCGTTTGACACTTTCTTTCATCAGGTCTGTTTTGTCCTCAATTTGCAAATGAAGTGCAACAACATTGCCCTTCAATTCTGTTAATTGCTCCGGTGTATAATGTGTAACAACCGGCTGTACTTCCCGACCTGTGGAAAGCACTTCTAATTCATGTGTTTTAAGCATAATAGCTCCTAAAAAATAAATAAAAAAAAGACGACGACATACATTGTGATATTAGGATTTGCACAAAGACCGCTTAACTTTTGGCACAATACAACAAACGATTATTTGTTAATTGTATAAGTTAATGAGTGTGTACATCGTCGTCAAAAGTTTACACGTTTCCAAATATCTTTTCCAAGTTCAAACCAATAAGAATTACCGTCTTTATCTTCACCCAAAAAAACAATACTGCCGATGCAAGAAAGAGCCAAAAGAGCAGTCAGTATCAGATAAAGTCCGAAAAGTATCCTTGCTTCTATGTTATATTCCGGTTGTTTCATAGTTCCTCGTCATATCATATAATGTTTTGTTTTCTAAAATTCTATACAGTTCTTTTAGTTGTTCCATAGTTTTTATATGTTCTAATGTAATAAAACGACGGAGACATAATATTTTTACAATCGGTTTATTTGTTCCATTGTGAGGTAAAAGTGTTACGACTACCATGCCTTTAACGTAAGACTGACTATCGGTATCGTAACAAGTAAACTCCAAACTCTCTATATCAAATTTATTTATAGGTGTTCTTTCCCCCATTTCTTTTCTTTGCTTTTTTTGCAATTTCTCAATAGCAGCATCTTTCATAAAATCTAATACATCATCGGGTATTGATTGGTCAATAGTTCTAATACGACAATACGCATCTCTAATCATTTTTTCAGTCATTGCATCGCCTTCCTTCATTAAAAACATTTGTAAATTTTGGAGTTATCGGTCATTGCTATATGCTATACCGACTAACCACCTCCGAAAAATCATTGACAAATTGTTCTAATTCGGGGAATGAGATGCAACACAAAAACGTGTCGTTAATTTCAACCTTTGTATCTAAAAATTCACCTTCACATTCTTCACAGGTAAACTTCAGAACATACTTGCCAAAGTGTTTATGGATTGTTTTTACTCTTGCCATACTCTTTTGATAAAATTTGTTAAAAAAAACGACGGTGACAACCGAACTAATATTTGTAATCCGTCCAACAAATTATTACACCTGCAAATTCTCTATTAAAATACTCCCAAAAACTTAAATCATCATCAAACCCATCGTTTACCATTAACAAGACTTTTTCTTCTTCTGATAATTCGTGCCAATAAAAAGTATCGTTCCAAGACTGATCTGTGTTTATATGTTTTTCAACTAATATACTTTTGTTACTTGGTCTAATCCATATCATTTGAGTTGAGATAACAGGGAATGTTTGAGAAACAAATTGGAATCTATTTTTTGTTCTATTGTTAATAACAAAATGGATACTATTCCCCTTTTTCCATCGTTTAGCTCTATCTGATCTTATCGTGTGAATTTTGGGGATTGCTGTTTCTAAATAATCTAAATCATGTTTGTATATATCAGAAAGAGTAAACCCCTCAAAATTTTCAAAGTCACGTAATCCAGATAATATTTTTTCAACAAACATTGTTTTTTTACCATTCAATTCAATGCTAAATGCTAAAGTCATTTCATTTGCTTTTGTAAATTTGTTAATAAAACGACGGTGACAACCGATATAAAATATTTGCAGCATTTTAATACGGTTAAAAAATAGTTATTATTGATTATGTTTGTCACCGTCTATTGTCAGATGCTTCCATGAACGCTTATTTCTTATGCGAGAAATTGTTGCACGTGAAACATTTAGTTTATTTTTTATCGTTAATATTTTTTCCTTCGATGAAAGAATATATACAATGTCATTTTTTGTTAGTTTATGAGATTGTATTTTCTCCCCCTTCGCCTGTCTATTTGCTTTGTATGTGTCTTGCACATTGTCATATTGCGTACCGTGTTCAAGATGAGCAATATTGATACATCTCCGATTATGGCATTTGTGCCGGATTACTTCATTCTCGGACAAAACAACATTGTGTACTTGCTGATATAAGTATCTGTGCAATTTCCTTGCTTTACCATCACGAAAAACAATCACATATCCATCTTTGTCTGTTTTATGTGATGTACATACATGACAGCCGTTTTTGTCAATATCAAAAGTAATATCACGTGCCTTCATGATACTCAACAATCAAATCAAGTAAATACATATTCGCAGAACGCAACATAAAAGCAGCATAAAACAAATTGTATTTTTGCAATGAAGGATGATTTATGTCTTCGGTACAGTCATGACACATATAACTTTCAAAATCTTTGTTTAAGACAGTTTGACCTGGCTGCAACACCACCCATTGATTGTCAATAAGATATTGCACCAAAACATCTCTGTCTGTGATTCTTGGCAAAACCGAACCACAACACGCACATTCTCTTTCAATGTCTTCCATTTTTTCAGTCCTCAAAAAAGTTTACCTTGTAAAAACAATTCATTTTTATATGTTTTAATTGATACTTTTTCAGTTTTTTTTACACAGACCACACAAATACCCGTTTCCTGTGATTGTCTTGCAGTCAGTCCACGAGAACATATTTGACAATGTTTGTACGTGCCATTGTGCTTCCTTTGCTTTCGTGCAATCTTCATTGTAACCTACCTTTGTATGTCTGTGTTGTTGTTTGTGTCACGATTCATGTCACAATTAGAAATTTTTGTAAACGTCTGTAATTTCGTAATTTTGGACGTGAGCAACGTATTGAAGTGTCGTTGTTCGTGTCATTGTTCGTGTCGCATTTCAAAACTACGAAATTTAACACGAACAAGCAAATTTTTTTTTAATATTTTTTTATCATGCACGAAAAAACAAAGGAAATCATCGCTTTGTTGGAGTCACGTTACGGAACAGGTAGAGGATGGAAAACGTTGGCAGCAAAAGACTTAGGCATCAGTAAAACTGCTCTTTCTGATGTGTTCTCGGAACGTTACATACCTGGCAAAAAGTTGTATGAGTAATTCAACAAACGGCGTACACGGTACGCAACAATCTGTGAACTCAATCACAGAAAAAGAACTTATTAACCATCTCAAAGACCACAGTATTTGGTTAAAGCTACGGCACTCCATAGCCGTCAGTCAAGTTGTCAGTTATGCCATTGTTCAGCACGTCGGACAACAAAGTGAGGAAACGCTTCTCAAGGACAACAATCTGGCTTTCCTTCTCCATACGCAGATGATCGCACACAATAACACGGCAGACATTTTGCGAAATCTATTTGATACCGAGATGAACGATTTGTCAATGTTCGATGCGGAGAACATCGCACATATCCTTGCAGAAAGTCCACCTTTCGCACATGAGGACGAATACACGATTGCCAACATCACAGAATGACATAATGCTACTGCACACAAAATGCACAGATTAACAGATATTAGAAAGTCTGGGAATCTATTGTATTATCGGGAAAACGAATAGAAACACAAAACAGCCAAATACAGCTAAGTCCATGAAAACAAATAAAAAAGCGACATAACTTTGTGAGTTATATCGCTTTAGATTGTGGGCGGTGAGGGATTTGAACCCCCGACATCCTGCTTGTAAGCTATGCTCATGAATTTGCGTATTTGGCTATTTTTTAGTAATTTAGAACATAGCTGTTTTTGTTAATGCACACAAAATGCACACAGTATGCCTAAATTACAACCGACTATTGTAAACCTTCGAGATACTACGACCGAACAAATCCAGAAACTTCTCATCAAAGCAACCTTCGCTACCGAAGCCGATGCTTTTTGTTACGTTTGGAAAACGTGCAGAAAGAAACATCAAAAATGTGGATTTGATTCGCCGGACTATACCAAAGCCCTACGTGCATATTACCGTCACAAACACCATGCCAAAAACGACACTCCCCCACCTGTTTATTATTCCGACCTTAACGACTTTCTATCAAAATAAAAAGGTACGATACGACACACAGCAAATTTTGTAAAGTGTAAAAAATCAAATTATTATACCGCTATATGGTACACGGCTTATCTGATATGACGCATATTAGTAAGGCGGTCATAATGTACGAACTTGCACACGAAGATATATCTCAACTACGAACAAAATCACGTAAAACTGATCTTGTAGGTGCATTTGAACGCCGACATTCTCGGAGAATACTTAATGTACTTGCAAGACAACAATATTCCAAAGGGAACACATCATTATTGCAATGTGGGCAGCCAATATGCACAAATCGCAAAAAATGATGTTACTCCTTCTTCATCTTACACCCCCTTATTTGATGCGCCTGTTGCGCCATTGTGCAATGCAGATACACAATACTCACCATTGTCTGGTGTACAGCACATGTCCGGTTTTGGAGTTAAACACCCTTTAGCAACCACAGAAAGTCAAGCAGCACAAAATTTATATAATCGTGTAAATTACAATTACAATTGGGATGAAAATGGGAAAAAGAAATTTCTTATTTATCCGACCGAAGCATATTCAAAGTCACTTGTTGAAAAAGTAATAAAAAGTTACCGTATTCTTGTTGCAGCAAAAAAAATAGCCCCTATTAACAACATGAAAGATACCACACATTTTAACAATGTGGTTAATAGAGTTGCAGATTACACAAAAGATGTAAGTGTTGCAGTAACAAGTTATTTACTCAAAGAATTATTTTATGCTGTTCGCTCATCAAAAGATATTTCCGAAGAAATATTAAGTCCAGGTTTTAGAGATAATCCAACCCCCGAACAATTAGCATCATGGAACACGGAACAAGCAAGAATAGAATTAAATCAAGAGCAAGAAGATTTTGACAAGAAAAAAGAAGATTGTGGATTTTTCTGTAAAATAGGAAATGGAGCAGCCGACTTTGTTGGAGCAGCCGGAACGACCGCAAAAATTATCAGTATTGGTGTGCCTGTTGTCATTCTTACAGGCGTAGCAGGATTGCTTTATGTCGTAGGCAAAAAAGTAATGCAAGTTGATTCAAACAATGTGGTTAATCAATATTCTGCAACATCAAGAGTAGCAGCAAAAAGTGCAGGTGTAGCAGCCGAAGGTTATTTGAAATCTAAATATTAAAACCCCAATGCAAAAAACGACTTGTTCATCTTTACAATTATCGAATGATTTTACTTGCGAGCAAGTGCCTTTGCGTGCAGGTGATATAGGTGTGACTGACACCGTAAAAGATATTGTAAAATATGCAAAACGTGATGCAAAAAATCCAATAGTAATAAAAATTGCAAAATCTTTGCGTGGCTCAACGGATTATTATACTGTAAAAAATATATTCCGTTATGTCCGTAAAAATTTTCCATATAAATCAGACCCAAAAGACGTAGAATTTTTCACAGCACCAATACATCACTTAACAAAAAAATTTACTAAGTATTGTGATTGCGATGACTTAACAGGTATTCTTGTTTGTCTTTTTCTTGCGTCCGGCTTAACAGCCGGTATAAAAGTTATTTCATGGGAAAATCCCAAAAAAGCAAATCCGAAAGACCCATATTTCAGCCATGTTTACTCAATTGTGGATGTACCTTCTTTGGGAGTTTCGATTACGGCAGATGCTACGCATGATGAATTAGGCAAAGAGTTGTATCAGCCAATTATTCGTTCAAAAATTTACAAGGTTTAATTATGTACGTGGAAAACACTATCGAACAATCAATGCAAAACGCAGATATTATTCCATTATCTGAAAATTTTTTATCGAAAGCATGGGATAGTATTACAGGTGGCGGAAATGTCATTGATAATGCAAAAAAAGAATTGATGTCCGGTGTTGGCGAATTTACTGATGAATTAGTGCAAAAGAATTTGCCAATGATAAAAGAAGCGTGTAAAGGCGGAACAAATATGGCAATCAAAGAATATGGATGGGAAATTTGGGCTATGGGAGTTTCATTTATCGGGCTTAGTGTGGGGTTAGGTTTTTGGTTAGGTACTCTTGCAAAAAATAAATAAAAGGTAAGTTTATGGATAGAATAACATTGTCAGATGGTGGTTCTGTATTTGAGCCGATGTTTAATGATTTGCAATCCGATGATTGTGGTTGTGGTTGTTCCGGTGGTGGTTGCGGTGACAATAAAAACACCAATATTATCACTATTCATGGTCAAGGCGGAGCAGTACCACAGCAACAAGGATATGTGCCACAACAGCCACGTATGGGATATATACCCCAAAACAATACTGCAATGTTCAATAATTCTTTTATGCCATTTCAACAACAGCATGGTTTTGCTCCACGAATACCTGAACAGGTGGTGACAATTCCAGAAAAATTGCAAACTACCATAGATGAAATTAAAAATGGACTTTCACGGATTACCGAGCAGTACAATAAAAATTCAGAAAGAGATGCGGATTTGGAAAAAGCAATCGAACAGCAACAAAAATTGCTTAAAAGATTGGAAAATAGAGCAGCCGAAATTCGCTATGTTGAAAAAAGAATACCACATTACATTGACAGACCTGTACCGGTACAGAAAAAAGAAATTCAATATATTGACCGTCCGGCACTTGTCCCACAAAAAGAAATTCAGTACATGGATAGACCTGTTCCTGTGCGTCAAGTGGAACGAGAATTTATTGATCGTCCGGTGCTTGTACCGCAAAAAGTGAACAATTATATTGACCGACCTGTTCCTGTTCCGCAATTAAAACGTGAATTTATTGATAGACCTGTACTTGTACCGAAAAAAGAAATTCAGTACATGGACAGACCTGTACCTGTAAAATTCACCGAGCCACAACCAAAACAACCTAAGTCATTCCAATACAGAGAATTTGCATAATGCCATATATTGTTCCGACATATAATACTACGCAACCATTGTCTGATGGCAATAAAACACGTGGTGAGCAAATCAAGTGCGTAGCGGAAGCTATGTATGAACGCTATAAAAATGCGAAAAAAGGTACAAATGCGACAAACTCCGGTGATTATGTGCAATTGTGGAAAGATTATTGGGATGCTCCAGACCCATTTCACAATAATACAAAACGTGATGCCATTTTTGCAAGTTTTTCGGGCTATAAGATAGAAGAAGGTTTACGTTTAGAAACACCTGCTTATGTCAGTTACTGTGCGGTGACTGCATGGTTGGTGTATTATCGTGCCTCATCATGTTTTGGTGGAATAAAAGGGCAATGTCTTGTAAAATCATCACGTGTCGGACGTTCATTAGACGGTATCACAGAAAATTCTTTATACTCTTCGCAAATCCGCAAATCGAAGACACCGGAAATTGGTTCTTTTATGATGCGTGAGTCCGAAGTTAATGGATGGCGAAATGGTCATGTTGGGGTTGTTATTGATGTTAATGCAAGCGCAGAAACATTTACTTGTTTTGAGGGCAATGGCAAATTAACAAGAGAAACAAATGCTTTATTTGAAATTCGTACATATACTTTTGCTGAATTTAATCAATTTCAAAATGGTATATTCCTTCATGTGCAAGATTGCGAAACAGTCTCCCCTACTCTTGTTACCAATTTGCCTTCATGGTGTTGTCCCGAAGAGAAACCATGTCCCGATTGTCCCGAAGGTTATCGCCGACGTGATTTGACGGATTTACCACCATCACCACGTGTCAATTTTGCTACCGAAGCAGAATATTTGCTGCAAAAATGTTGCGTAAAAAAAGATGTTGCGCCAGAATGTCCTACTTGTCCGACAGGTTGGGAAAAAAGGACAGGTGCGCCAGGTGAGCCACCCGATCCAACGGCAGGGATGATGCGACCACCGAGAGAAGATAGAGACCGAGACCCTAACGATCCTCCCCCAAAAGTATGGGCAGCCGGAGAATGGGAAGCGTGGAAGCAATTAAATAAATGTTGCTATCGCCATATTTACAATACAACCATTTGTCCCGAAGCATTGGCAATTACACGTATTACCAAAGATTGCTTAAATCCAACATACGTTTTGCGTTTCCCAGAAGCCGATGAAGTACCACATTATTCATGGTTTGCGGACGATACCGGCAATGGTCAAGGTATGCGACAAGGATTTTTCAGTAGTGTTATCAAGCGTGGTGATATTACAGGGCGACACGGCAGAACAAACAACACATCATTTATGAATTTTATTCAATCTGTACCAATGGTCAGAATTGGAGAAAAATCTCATAATTGTACTGCAATGGCAATGATTGGAACATCGGAACTTAATGGCATTATGTCCGGTTCAAATATGCCAAGTTGGGTTGGTCAAGCCGACGGAGAAACTCACAACAAAAGAGTGCAATCAGGTCTTAATCTTTACCCAAAACAAGAGGATGCAATTTGGATTGTAATACCGAGAACAGGTGTTCAAGGTGGTATAGGTGGCGGTTATGCAGAACGTCTTTCCGAATTTTTCAATCCGTTAAATGGTGAATCCAAACAATGGATAGGAGAATTACAAGAGTCATTAGATAAATACCCTGCATTAAAAGGTATTTACAATGAGATACAAAATAATATTATAGAACAACAAACAAATAATCTAAGTCAGCCAATTAAATATAGCGATAAATACCGCAATTTATTCAATATTTTACAATTATTTGAGCAATCATTAAACAAAGATGCTACGTCATTTCTGAAAAACAAAACAATTATTTTTTATTTTCCAGGTGAGCCAGGTGATTTTGTAGATAGCATTACTAAAGTTGCAGCTATAGTATCTTTTGCCACAAATTTAATATTACCTGGCTCTTCAGTATTAGTTGGGAGTATTGTTTCGGCGACAACAGGCGTTCTTCGAGCAATACAAAATGGTTTCCAAATTGAAGATTTATTTACTATTGCAGGTGCAATTGCTCAACAATTAGCGGACAAAGACATTGCAGATGGTTTAGGATTAGATTCTGAAGTATTTCAACAAGCCGGAAAATATATATCTTCATCGCAAAATATTTACACAGCAGCTAAAGGCAGAAACGCAGGTCTTGCGGTCATTGGTGCAATTCAGCAAGAATTAAAAGTACACAATACAAATATTCCCGAAGTTGTTGGAAGTGTCATAGGCGATAAAGCATACAGCACTATTGACGCATTTGCCAGAGGTGCGTATCATGACGTTAATCAATTCCTAAATAAAACAAGCAAAGAAGCGCAAGGCATTTTATCAAATTTTGCAGAAACGGTTACGATTGATAAAATAAAACAAGGGCTTAGTTTTGGCGACACTTCGGTAGCTATGTTGTATAATTCAATTTTGGGTAATTCTGATGTAAGTATTTCTCAATTAGGATTTATTCAAGATATTTTGTCAGCACGTCCGGCAGGTCAAGCATTTACGACTGTTCCAGGTATTCAAAATATTGTTGCAGGTGCTTTCAAAGTAGATAATATCCGTCAGCGTGATTTCAACAGCCCCGAAATATTGCGTTCAATGTTAGGTATTGCGACAGGTCGTTTGGCTTTAGATAGTCATTTTGACCAATTGCTTTTTGATTCTATGAGATACAAAGCGGAAGATTTTGCAAAACGTAATTTGACATTTCAACTACCGCCTGTTATTGATAAGTGCAAACGTGAAGCAATTTATGACGAGATACGTGTTTGTATTACGACAAATAAACCATGTGAGCCACCGAAAAAAACTGTTAATGGATTTTGCATTACTCCACCACCGAGAGAGCAAACACCACCACCACCGACACCACCAAAACAAAAAGAATGTTTTGAGTTTGACGGCGTTGTAAAATACAATCACCCAGACGGCTACCAATGCCAAATGCGTATGCGTGAGTGGGTAAATCAGGCAGGCGGAGCATATCCAGGTCAATGGCGAAGTGACAAATATGTGTATGATATTGTGTTGGCTATTGAAAAAGGCGAAGATAATCCCGACGGCAGATTCAAAAAGCAAGTTGTTGATTATATCCAAAATGACAGACCTGTTTACAAAGATACCTACACACCGCAACGTGATTGGGAAATGAACTGCGGTGATGGTTGGTATGATGCTTTTTCCGGTAAATACGGACAATTGCAATGGAAAAGTTGTGTTGCTACTCCTCCAACAGACGACAATATTCCGCCATGTATTCGCAAAGATTCAGCCGGAAAATGGTGGTTTTGCCCAGATGAAGATTTTAGTTTTCTCAATGATGGTGAAGTTTCTCACACATTATTGCAAAAAGCAGCAGCACATTTGGGAAAACCGGATTATTCAAAACCATTGAACGATGAATTTATTGATATTTACAATACTCCAAGCACAATGCAGCCACAGCAATCCGGCTACATTACGGAGTTAGAAGGCAGTACACCGCAACAACAACAACAATACATTGATGTTCCTTTGTCACGTCCAGGTGTAACCACAAAAGTACCAATAAGAACAACAGACACGAACACCACAAATACAGGCACATCAACAGTTAAAAATCCTTGTTATCCGGCTTCGCAAGATGGATCGGGAGCATGGTTTGCATTGCTCAATAACAAATGGGTACGAATTATTGATTGCAAATTAGACAGTCAAGTTGAGTGTTGCGATAAATTAGAAAAACAAATCGAAGAACTGAAAAAAACAATCAAAGAAAGCAAAGATAATAGCAGTACGATTGTTCTTGACCGTTTGAGTAATTTGCAAAAAGAATTTGATTCTCAAAAAGAATTATTGAAAGTATTGGTTGAAAAAGTATCGAATGTTCAAGATTATTCCCAGAAATTTGAGAATATTGAAAAACGTTTAGAAGAAATTGCCAATAAGCCAGAACCAAAGTGTGACCTTGAGCCGGTTATTACTTTAATCAAAAATTCAAAATCGTCATTTAATTATGATGACAGTAAAATCATTCAAAAGTTGGACGAACATTCCAAAGCGTTGGAAATTCTTATCAAACGTCCGAATGCAGCGTGCCCAGATTGCGATACGTCGGAGTTAGCAAAACGCATAGAAGAACAAAGAAATGCAATTTTACAGTTATCGAATAGAATAAACGAATTTAACAATACAGCATTAGTACAGGCAATTCAAAACCTTGTACAACAATTTACTGCAATCCAAAATTCCAACACAGTACAAAACACGAATTTAGCATTAAAACTTAATCAAACGTATGATTTGATTGTTCGATTGCTCAATAAACCGGATTGTTGCTATGATGACAGCGAATTGCAAAAGAAAATTGATAAAATTCTTTCCGAGCCACCGAGAATTGAAAAATCGAAGGAAGGAACGTATTATGATGACAGCGAATTAAAATTATTTATTCGTGGTGAGTTTGAAAAATATAGCGAATTGATAAATCAAAAAACAATTTGTCCGCCGATTATTCAGCAGCAGCCACCACAGCAACAACCACCATGTCCAGGTTGTCCGCCACCAACGGTAAATTGTCCAGGTTGTCCGCCACCAACGGTAAATTGTCCAGATTGTCCGTCGCCGTGCCGTGACTACGATGATCGTCTTATCAATAAAAAACTTGATGAGACAAAAGAATTATTGATTCGATTGGTTGAGCAACCTGACAATGGAGCGTATGACGATTCTTTTGTTCGTTCCAAATTAGAGCAAATTTATTCTCGTATAGAGCAAAACATTACGGAAACACGCAGTTCCGATGCTCAATTACGGCAATATATTACCGAGCAAATACAACGGTACTCACAGCAATACAATGACACAGACTTACGTAGCTTTATTTACAGTCTTATTTCACGGATTCAACCAAATACATACAACGACAGTTCACTCCGTGCATTTATTGAGGAAAAATTACAATCCGTAAAATTTGACGAAACAAAATTACGTGAATTTATTGCTCAAAAAATTACAGAAAGCAAAGCGCAAGGATATGATGACAAGTCATTACGTGAGTATATTTATGCTCTTATCACGCAAATCAAACATGGTAATTATGACGATAGTTCACTTCGCACATTTATTGAGGAAAAATTACAATCCGTAAAATTTGATGAAACAAAATTACGTGAATTTATTTCTCAAAAAATTGCGGAAATCAAGGTTCAAGGGTATGATGACAAGTCATTACGTGAGTATATTTACGCACTTATTTCACGTATTCCACCAAACACATATGACGATAGTTCACTCCGTGCATTTATTGAGCAAAAACTTTCTCAATACAATGCCGAAAATCAAGCATACTTTAATCAAGTAGCAACATTTATTGTTCAAAAAATCGGCGAAATACCACAATCCGAGCGTTATGACGACACATCATTACGTCAGTATATTGCTGCATTTTTCAGTAAATTACCTAACACGTATGATGACCGAGAATTAAAACGCTTAATACAAGTTTTGATTGACAGACCAAGTATTGATATTACGTCAATTCAATCAAAATTAGATGCTCTTTTAACAAAACAATGGACGGTGAACACGACCACCACCGGCACAGGTCAAGTTGTCAATTATGATGACTCACAGTTACGTGCATTGATTTTGCAACAAATGGCACTTTTGCAAAAACTGCAAACGGATTGCATCAATAATAGCAAAAGCACAGAATTACTCACGGAATTTTCTTCGCAAAAAAGAAAGTTAGAAGAAATAGTTTCGCTTATTCAAAATGGCGTAAATGAAACTACACTCCAAAATTCAATAAACACCATAGCCGAGCGGATAAAAGCATTAGAAACCGTAATGCAAAGTTCGTCCACATCATTGCAATTACAGTCATTGCGTTCAGACATTGCATCACAAAGAACATTGCTTTCAACTTTGCAAAATTTATTGAGCAATGTTCAATCACAATTGCAATCAAAAACAAATTATGATGACACACAGTTACGTAATTTGTTGAACGAAATTAAACAATCTGTGACATTGCAAAAAAATTATGATGACACGCAATTACGGAATCAAGTTTCTACTCTTGAAAATGTTGTCCGTTCACTCACAGACCAATTAAAAAACCAAACCACATCTTCATCAGTTGCGTACAATGACACACAATTACGCAATCAGATAACGCAATTACAGGAAGCAATTTCACGGATAAATACATCTGCCCAAAGTTCACAATTTAACGATACCGGAATTATGAACAAATTAGATGCTATGACACGTGAATTAACATCTGTCATAACATCACGTGCTACGTATGACGACACACAGATTCGGAATCAATTAAATTCAATGAATAGTGTGTTGCAAACTATTTTATCACGTCAGCAACAAGGTTCTACAACGTACAATGACACACAATTACGCAATCAAGTATCAGCATTAGACACACTTATTCGACAAGTCCAAACGGATTTGAACAATAAAAATTTCTCGTATAATGACACGCAATTACGTAATCAAATTACCGCACTTGATACTGCAATAAAAAATATCAAAGTGACAGGTGTTGCATACAATGATACTGCAATACAGTCAAAAATGGATACAATGACGGCAATGGTAAAAGAATTGCAATCCAGACGTTCCTTTGATGACAGCAACATTATCAATAGATTAAATTCTTTGCAATCACAAATATTAACTGAATTACAAAGAAAATTCAATTATGACGATACTTCATTGCGTTCCGAAATTGCCAAACTATCGCAATATGTACAAGGTCTAAAATTTGAACAAAGTTCCGGTACTTCGCAATATAACGATACTGTACTACAATCAAAAATTGACGAAATACAGCGAAACATAAGAGATTTACAAAGCCGTAGAACAGAAATGTACAATGATACATTCTTGAGAGAACAATTACAATTGATGCGTAATGATATTTCAACATTACTCAATAAAAAAGCGGAGTCATACAATGATGGCGAAGTAAAAGAAATGTTGAAAATCCAAACACAAATGATTGGTGAATTACTTGCAAGAAAATGTACAACCTATGACGATTCTCAATTACGTGGACTGATACAACAAATATTACAAAAAGACCAATATGACGATTCGGATTTACGAGCCGAATTGAAAAAAATGCAAGACGATTATGGAAAAATGCAAAAAGCATTTGACGACAATTTCAAAGCATTAGCAGCAAAAATGCAACCAACAATTATTGACGGTGGAAAACAAACAGTCAATTGCGGTGATTGCAAAGAAAAATTTGATGAATTATCACGATTGTACTCATCCCAACAAGAGGGTTGGCTACAAAGGTTTACGGCACTCAAAGAACAATTATCACGAATAGAAAATTTCACCGAGCGGACAAGCGGTGAAAAAAGCGAAACGGTTTCACCACCTTCACTTCCACCCAATGATGAAGTCGTACCGCAGAAAAAAAGAGGCAAACGCACCACAGGTTATATCACCGATGATGATGATTGCCCAGATTGTCCGAAAGTTATAGAAAGACACGAAAGAATAATTTATGATTTTCCAAAAAGAAATCATAGACAAAGAAAATCACCGTGTCGTAATTGTTAATTTTTTTCACCAATACCGAAAGTAACATAATGGGTTACATAAATGCACAAGGGCAACCTTTGGCGGATTTTTGGGAAGATTTGTACAAAGCAGGTGATGCAGCCACCGGCGGAGCAATTTCTCAAATCGGTCAAGGCGCAATTGATAAAGCAGCCGATTTTGTCGGCATCGAGGGCGACACACGCAAAATTGTGGATTCGGGATTAAATATTGGCAAAGATTTATTGGGCGTTGATGGAAACAGCGGTGGAGGTCAAACGACGACTCAAACATCTGTTCCGGCTTCGACAAATACATCAGCACCAATAATTGATATTCCACAAAATACAAGTACAAGCACAGCAGCAACCACTTCATCACCAACGACAAATTCCACAACAAGCAATATAACTGCAAGTGTTGGCGGATTTTTCGGGAGAATACCTCCCGTTGCTCTCGGTTTTGCAGGTGGTGGTATCACTTATTTAATTTCTAAAAGTCCACTTATTTCCGCAATCACAGGTGTAGCGGTTTCAATTGTTGGTATTCAATTACAAAGGAGATCAATGTAATGGGAGCAATTTACGATAGAACTCTATCAAATCTTAAAAAATCATTGCAACCGAAAGAATTGGGCAATACCTTAATTGATGCAGTAGCAGGTTCACTTGCTTATTGGGCAGCACCAACTTTGGGAGAACGTTTATTTAATACTGACATGACAGGCGCAAAAGGAGCAACTCTTGGCGTTGTCACAGGATTAGGGACTTCGTTTGCCACAGGCAGGTCTGGTATTGCAGCAGCTACTTTGGGCAGTTTTTTTACACATTTAAGTTATGTGTATAATGACAAAACAGTTGATTTTCTCGGAAAATACAATTGGAGACTTGCTCATGGTACGGAAATGCCACAAATAGGAACAATGAATGACGGTGAAACAATTACATTGCCGGACGGACAAAGTGCAACAGCATATAATCCATTAAATCCGACAGTTTCATCATTACCGCAAGTAGCATCAGTATCACTTCCTGCAACACCTGTTTCTGATTATTTATCAGCCGACGGAAGCCCATTGCATGATTATTTATCAGCCGACGGAAAACCATTGAATGATTATTTGTCAGCAGACGGCAATTCCTTGAATGATTATTTAACAGCAGACGGAAGTTCATTAAGTGATAATGACAATCCATTTAACGAAAATTTTGGTGGATACTAATATTATTTACCACAGGTAGTTCCACCCTACCTATTTTTTATTTTTATTTTTTTTAGGAGCATCGAATAATGCAACCAAATCAACTTCCAGGCGCAATTTCCAATATTGGGAAAGTGCCACAAGGCGCACAAGCAGAAGCAGTAGAAACATGGCTTTACGACACCTTCACAATTGGCGTAAATACAGCATTACCGGCAGAATACAAACTTTTTCAAAGAGGCACAGGTAAAAGTACCTATTATCAAAATTTTACATTGCCTGCCGAGCAGACAGTAGGGTACAGAATTACTCATATTCGAGCAGTAGCCGATATTCGGTTTAGCGCACCGGCAAACGCTTTAGCAGCCGAAAAATACTTTGAAGATAATACACTTATTAAGATGACAAATGAAGATAAAGTAAATCCTTCTTTCTCTTTAAGTGAATTATTGGACTACAACAAAATTGTTAATAACGGAGCTTATGCAGTACGCAACAAAGTTACCAATAAATATCAATTGAAAGACCCAATTGAAATTGGTGGCAATACACGTGTGGAGTTTTCAATACTGTTTCCGCAAGGTCTAACAACAGCATTGACAGGAGTAACAAATCCTTATTTAGGAGGTTCAAACGGTTTAGCATCCGGCGTTACCGAAGGATTTTCTCTTAGAATAATTCTTTACGGTATTCAATATCGTTTGGTTCGTTAATTTCGTTCTTTCAATTTTCACCTGAAAAGAACATTCACCACAACCGTCCGTTGTTTCACCACACGGCGGACGGTTTGTTTTTTTTAACTTTACTTAGGAACATTTATTTATGATAGCACCAACAACACCGTTGAAAGAAATTTGGGATAAAGTTAATCCTAAACACTTACAAGTCTTTACTGCCCAATTTACGATTACAGCAACAGGGCAATCCGATACCCAGCAAATTGATTTTGGACAAGCATACAATTATTTTATTACAAAAGTAAATTTTGATATTTACGATAAAACAGCACCGTCAGGCACACGCATTTTACCAACATCTTCTGCCGTTGATCCAATTTTAATAAAAATATTGATGGGAACAAGTTATCAACTTATTTCTGGTGCAGGGACAGGGAATACAAGCGGTGGTATGACTATTTTCCAATTTAATGAGATGTGGGACAATAATTATATCAGTCGAGGATGGAGACCGTCTGACCAAACACTTTCAATAGAATTAAGTCACGTATCAATAAATTCTGTGGCACGTTATGCGTTCCCATTGACTATATATATGACAATGCAAGGATATAAATTAGACGGAGCAGCACGATGAGTAGAGATATAGCTAAAGTAACGGCAGATACCCTTATTCCGGCGTATGGTAAAGAAGATTTGTATTCTACGCCGATTACAACGCTATTTGCTTCTACAAACAATGCAGTACCTACAAATACAGCAACGGGATTTATTACAGCATTACAACAATCAGCACAGGCATACTCAACTCCACCGGAAAACAATAGAATACTATATCCTGTAATTTGGAACAATTATTTGAACATAAAGCGTCCGCAAATTATTTTGTTAAAATCAGCAACGTTTTATGCTATTGATTCATTAGTAACAGGTGGTTCGGGAGCAGATGCAGCAGTAATAACAGACATAGAAACATCATTGAACGACCCAAGAGGAGCGTATAGTTCAAGTCGTTTTGCGAATGGCATATTACCAACAAATGCAGTAAATTTGTTCCGTCCTAAAATATCGTATAATCAAAGTAATATACTTTTTGATGCAAGTCAAACATTTTCTTCAAACAGTGCAACATCTCCATCAGTAATTGCAGACAGAACAATAGGTTTAGCATTGCCTTACACAATCAATTTCAATGTATTTTTATCATTACCAATTAACTCTATTGAAATTACGGCTCAATGCGGACAATATATTACATCACAATCAAAATGGCAAATGTACCCATTGTTTTGTGAAATAACTTTTGGTGTTCGAGACAGTTCTTTGCCACCACCACCAAAACAACCAACAACAACAACAACACGATAAGGACAAGCTATGAGTGAAATTACAGAAACAACAACGGTCATTAAACCTACGCAACCTACGGCAGGTTTTTTTGACGAAAACACTACATACGAGATAGGCATACCCACACATGATTCCCTTCCAACATATTACCGTTGGCAAAAAGGGAAAGCAATTACTGTGCAAGGGAAAGTTCTTTCTCAACAATACAAAATAAAAACCTTAGACCAATTTTTCCAGAAAAATCCATTAAGGAATACGTTTAATATTTTCGACAAATATGCAACACCGAACAATACATGGTATATTATCAAAATTGCTGACGACGGTGAAAAAAGATTTGTCGGTCAAGGAACATTTTTACCGGAAAAACCAAAACCTATGATGCAAAGACCTGTTTCTCGGAGAGTGCAGCCAACTGACAGTCCTACACTTTCTGACGGCGATTATCGTGATGAAATAGGACGTTTTTCGCAAACTCCAAACACATCATACAATGCTTTGATAAATGAAAAACAAGCAATTATAGATGACCTAAAAAGACGGATTGAACAATTGCAGAACGAGAAAGGCGGATTGGAAGAAATGTACAATCAACGTTATATTCAACTTGAAGCAAGAATAACATCAGCCGAAAAATCAGCGGAACATTATCGCCAGATTTATGAGTCTGCAAGTGAGAAAATTACCAATGCTGAAATTGCAAAAAGTGAAGCATTAGCAAAAATGGACGTGATGGAAGAAAGACATAAAGCCGAAATTCAAATGCTAAAAGTGCAACATGATCAAGAAATAAAAAATCTTGAAAAAGAAATGCAAGAAGCATCACAACAAGTCCTTTCCGATGAACTTGAAAAACACAATACACCGCTCAATCAATTAGCGGATATTGCCGTCGGATTTCTTTCGCAACCTGCAATTCAAAGTGCTATCGGAAATTTTGTAGCAAATAAATTTGCTCAATTTGCACCACCACATCCAGGCGGAGTATCGCCATCTAAATTGGCTCAAGCGCAAATGGTTTCATCACGTGAAGATTTATTGCAAGCACTCAAAGAAGGTCGTCTTTCCGAAAGCCAATTCAAATCTTTGTCCGTAGATGACCAACAATGGTTACAACAACAATATCAAATTTTACAACAGCAACAACAACCTATGGCAATGAGCAATGGTCAAGATGAATTTGCGGAGGCAATGTCATGAGCAAAATTATAGCACCGGACGTTCCTCAAGCATTGATAGATTTGGCTAATTCTATCAATTATGCAGCCGTATCGCCATCTATGCTTTCTGTGAAAATCCGTGAGTTAGATGAAGCAGCACAAAAAGCGTGTCAGCAATTCCCAGATTTATTGAAAAAACGCAATGTGCCATTTACTCCAAGCGGAGCAAAAAGCAATCACAAAGTAAAAACAGTTGTTCCGCAACAATTATTAGATGTTTTTAACAAATATGATTTTTCCGGCTTTAACAAAGCTGGTATGATAAAAAAACAATCTATTATACTTGCGTTCAGACTTTACGTTAATAATAATTTACCGACGGTGTAACAATGAGTTCTTTTGAAAGATTTTTATTTACAGGCAACAATGATTCACCACCTGCCGGTAGCACGTCAAGCGGTGTGACAAGTGTTGCATTGTCAATTACAGGTGCAACAGATTTATTTTCTGTCACAGGTTCACCAATTACAACCACAGGTACTCTCGCTATCGGTGCGGTGGATGCAGGTGCGGATAAAATCTTTTTTTGGGACGACAGCGCAAGCAAAGCAACATATCTTGACATTGGTTCAGGATTGACAATTACAGGTACTACATTATCTGCCACAGGTGCAATTACCCCAGAATTTGGCGATAATGTTTTTCGGATTTTGGGTAGTGTTGATCCGACAAAAAAAGCAGCATTTGAAGTTGATGGATTTACCACAGGAACAACAAGAACATTTGGATTGCCGGATGCAGATACTGTACTTGTTAGCACAAACACAACCCAAACAATCACAAATAAATTATTGCAAGGTTCAGGGAATGAAATTCAAATTCAAGACAATAGATTTAGGATTCAAGCAAGTGCAGATACTACAAAACAATTGTTTTTTGATGTATCGCCGATTAGCACATCCACAACAAGAACATTAACTGTTCCCGATGCAAACACTACAATTGTTGGGATTGACACAACACAAACACTTACCAACAAAACGGTAAATAGCTCTACAATAAATATTTCGGACAATAATTTTACTGTTCAAGACAATACGGATGCAACAAAACAATTACGTTTTGAATTATCGGGCATTACCACCGCAACAACAAGAACATTAACTGTTCCCAATGCAAATACAACAATTGTTGGGACTGATGTAGCACAAACACTTACAAATAAAACGATAAATATTTCGGACACACTTTTTACTGTTCAAGACAATAGTGATGCAACAAAACAATTACGTTTTGAATTATCGGGCATTACCACAGCCACAACAAGAACATTAACCGTTCCTGATGCGAATACAACTATTGTTGGTACAGATACAACGCAAACACTTAGCAACAAAACATTTACAGCAACATCAAATGTTTTTACTGTTCGTGATAATAATTTTACGATACAAGGGACAACGGCTTCACGTCAAGTACAATTTAATCCTGACAGCATAGGAGCAGCAACTACGGTTATTTTGGATATTCCCAACATCACAGGCGAAATAACTGTTCAAGGAAATACTTTTAATGGTACAAGTCAATTAGTAAAAACAGACGGTTCTGGGAAAATCCCTGCAAGTACGGTTTCAACAACAAATAATAGTTTGCTTGTTCGTGATGGGTCGGGTAATTTGACGGACAGCCGTACAGCAGCAGACGTTATTGAATTTAGCACAACGACAGGATATTTCTGGCGTAAAGGTTCTGGGTACTTTAGGGTTGGAGAAACAGGCGTAACAGCAACCTTTTTTAATCTAATGTCAGGTATTGGTGCGGATGTTTGGTATTCATCAAGTGGGATAAATCTCAATCTGGACGCAGGTGCAGGTGACACACAAATTGGTAACGGTGTATCAAGTGTAACAATAAGTGCAGGGACATTGACACTTAATGGCACTATTAAGATGAGTAGTGTTGGTGGTTCTGGTGCTGTTCTATACAAAGACGCTTCAAACAATGTAGCCGGTTTACCCATTGGTTCAACAGGTCAAGTATTAACCGTTGCATCAGGTGCGCCGGCATGGGCAAGTCCATCTCCATTAGCTTGGTCGGAAGTAACAGGAACATCGCAAACAGCAGCCGTAAACAATGGATATATCACCAATAATGCAGCATTAGTGACTGTGACTTTACCAACAACAATTGCCGTCGGTCAGACAGTACGTGTTGCAGGTAAAGGTGCAGGTGGTTGGAGAATTGCACAAAGTGCAGGGCAACAAATCCATTTTGGAGCGGTGGACTCAACAATAGGAGCAACAGGATATATCGGAAGTACAAACAGATATGATTGCGTAGAATTATTGTGCATAACGGCAAATCTGGAATTTGTTGTTATTTCTGTTCAAGGTACATTAGACGTTAATTAAAAGGAAAAATAATGGCTACCAATAATGCAATAAATAATCAATTATTTTCAACAGCATCAAGCATTGCATCTGCAACAACCACAAATATTGGTGCAGCCGGAACAATGTATTTGACAATTACAGGAACAGTAACCATCACTGCTTTTGATAATGTTGCAGCAGGTCAATTACGCTATGTCCGTTTTTCGGGTGCTTTAACATTAACGCATAATGCAACAAGTTTGATTTTACCTAATAATGGTTCAAATATTACCACAGCAAATGGAGATACGGCAATATTTGTTTCCGAAGGTTCTGGAAATTGGCGATGTTTGATGTACACACCTGTTTCTGGTTCAGCACCTGCCGGTGGTGGAGTGACAGGTTTTACAGGATCACAAAATACTTCATCACCAAACAACACGGTCAATGCTTCACGGCTTTTGGTATCAGCATCTTCTACTAATGCAGATTTTGTTGTTCAACCCAAAGGAACAGGTGCAATTGTAGCACAATTACCGGACAGTACCGCAACAGGTGGGAATAAAAGAGGAGCAAGAGCAGTTGATTTGCAAATGCAAAGAACTTTAGCGAATCAAGTGGCAAGTGGTTCAAATTCGTTTACCACAGGGTCAGATAATGTAGCATCGGGGAGCTACGGCACAGCATTAGGATATATAAATACAGCATCTGGCACATATTCTACTGCAATCGGCACAGGTAATACTTGCTCCGCTGATTACGCAGTTGGGCTTGGTGGTTCAAATTCTGTTTCTGGCGTAGGTGCGGTTGCATTAGGGTATAATAACATAGCATCTTCAAATGCTTCTATTGCGCTTGGACAGCAATTAACATCAAATGGTAGTTATTCGGTTGCGACTAATTTCAATAATGACGTAAATAGCAAAGGATATTCTTTTGTCATGCTACGTGGTGGACGTTTGCAAAATGATTATACATTTACAATCGGTTCATATCGTTCAACCACAGGCGACGGTCAAGCTACTATTAAAATTCTTCATGCAGCAACAACGAACGCAACACCAACGGCAATGACAGGTTCGGGTGGTTCGGCGACGTATGCTTTCCCATCGGGCAGAAATGTAAGCGTTATTGCGACAATTCAAGCAATGGATAGTTCCGGCAATGGTGGTATGTTTGTCCGTCAAGCATTGTTCTCAAGAACATTAGCAGCACAAATTGGTACAACACAAACAGTCGGTACTGATATTGTTTCGGGTGCATTATCAGGAATAAGTGTTGCATTAGCATATAGTTCCGGTAATCTTAATGTTAATGTGACAGGTTTAGGTGCTACGAATATTCAATGGCTGTGCAAATTAGAATTAACAGAATTACAATACTCATAATTTACAACAAAACTATGATAAACATTCAACCAATACAGATCAGTCCGGCAGCCACAAAAGCAGCTATACAAGGGTTTTCCGGCACTTTCCCCATAACAGATGACTCGGTAATTATTACTATTGATTTGTTAGATAATGACAACAATGTTCTCAAAAGAGAGCAAACATCACTCACCGCCGAAGAATATAATTCATGGGGCGAAGGTGAAGATGGCGACGATGCTATTTTGCTTTTATGTTTGCAAAAATTACAAATTAACACTAAGTAATTATGGCTAAATTTCAGACAAAAAGGGGTGTACCTAAGTCCAAAGATTTCAATAAAAAACATGGATATTATGGACGTGGAGTTGGCATGGGTATAGATGAAAACGGTTATTTTGTTTATACTCATAGGGCAAGGAGTAAATCATATAAAAGTGAATTATCTATTCCTGTAAAAGTTGTAAAATGGGTTGAATCAACAGGTTAAAATTATGGCTTCTATTCGTATTTTGCCTCGTCACAAAGATATTTATGTTTCTCACACGGTGATTATTGACAATGTTCACTATGTGCGTTCACTATATCTTAATCGTTATGAAAAATCGGTTCGCTACAAAGCGGTAATTTGGGAACTGTACTCACCAAAAACAAATAACTTGCGCCGGCTTACTGATGCAAAAAAAATAGAAGAGTTAGAAAAAATTTTCATCGAAAAAAACAAACTTCTTAAACAATAAAAGGAAAAACAATGACAGCTATAAAAACATTTTTACCACTTATTTTGATTGCTTTTGCAGCAATTGTTATTACCGTTTTTGGTAGTTGGCAAATTCTAAGTGCTTTTGCGGTTGGATTTGCAAAATTTGTTGCAGCAATCATTGTGGTCTGGTATGTTGATAATTTTTTAGTACCTAATATCAATACAAGGGAGAAACTTAATGAAAATCCTATTGCATATAGTCTGTTTTTTCTTGGTCTTTGTGTCCTTGCAGCATATTGCTTCGGGGCAGCATAATAAAAGCGCACATATTGACACCGCTCTTCGCTATACACACGTAAGAGAATCCGGTAACAATGACGGCAAAGAAGTAAGAATGTTTTTACGGTCGGTCGGTCTGGGCAAAGGGTATTCATGGTGTGCAGCATTTATTTCATATTGTTTGAAAGCGGTGAAATCTCCCTTCCCTATTCGCTCGGCGGTGGCTCGGAAATTTATCACAAAAAACAGTATTAAAGCGCAAGATGTTTTGTATGGAAAATACGTTCCTCAACGTGGTGATCTGATTATTTGGCAAAGAGGAGAAACTCCCTACGGACATATTGCTGCAAATATAGAAACAAAATCGAAAAATCTTTTTTATGACATAGAAGGAAATACTTCATCGGGTAAAAAAGGAAGTCAGCACGATGGGAACGGCGTTTTTTTGCGTTATCGTTCCATTGAATTGTCGAATTATTTTCGTATCACTCACTTTACACCTGTATATGTATGACTTTGGAAACAATAGGACTTATCATTGGGATAATGGGCGGAGCAGCCACGATTGCCGGAACTATCTGGGCTACGTGGAAAGCTACAATTCGAGAACAAAAACAACAAACGGAAGCATTGGCTATGGCTATTGAATTAGTAATAGAAAAAGCGGTGATTAAAGAACAAAGACATCAATCGCATGAACATCGGTTAGATAAATTGGAACATGACCAAAAAGAAACGGTGCAGATGATTGAAAAAAAGTTTGATAAAATTGACCGACAGTTAGAAACAGTAATAGAACATCTTATTCAGAAACAATAATGACTGACTTTGCAAAACAACAAAGCTATTTATTGAACGAAGCAGCGTTCTATGCGGACAAAGCCAAACATCACCGAGATTTGGCAAATATTTATGAGCAATTAGCAAAACGCAATAAAGAACGGTCTGCGTTTTATAGCGAAATTGTCAGTAAATCCGAAAAAATAATACGAGATACTGTTATTGATTATTCCAAAAGGAAACAGCATGAGCATACAATACGATAAAGCAACATATTGCACCAAAGGTGCAGCCACCGGCACAAAGCAATTAGCGGAGTTGGTAAAAAAACAATTTCCGCAAATTAAGCAGACAGGTATTTTCAATTGTCGCAAAGTTCGTGGTAGTGCAGACAATTTCAGCACTCATGCGGAAGGTCGGGGGTTAGATATTCATACGACGGATAAAGCATTGGGCGATAAAATTCGTGATTGGCTTTTTGCAAACCGTTATACTTTTGGTATTCAAGAAATTATCTGGTATCGTAAAATATGGACTTCCAACAAAGAAAGTCAAGGTTTCCGAGATTACAAAGGCACAAATCCACATACAGACCACATCCATTGCGCTCAAAATAGAGCAGCAGCAGGCATTAAAGTTGATGCAAATGGTGTAATTCCTGATGCTGAACGTTTGGTTTTTGCCGGATTGCAAAATGCGGATGGCTCTATCGGATTAGAGACATTCACCACTACGCAAGTTGTTGTTCCGGCTGTTATCGGTTCGGCACTTGTTACAGGTGCAGCATTTTATTACAAAAAGAAAAAAAAGAAATTTTTACCATAGGATTTTATCATGGCTATAAAAAAAACAAGTCTTGCAGGTATTGCCCTTATCACCGAAAGCGAAAGTTTCCGTGATGTGGCATATCAAGACCCAAAAAAAATATGGACTATTGGTTGGGGGCATACTGCAACTGCAAAACCAGGTATGAAAATCACTAAAGAACAAGGTGTTTATTTGCTCCAAAAAGATTTGCAATCAAAAGAAGATTGCGTTAATGGTGCTGTTCGGGTTGGTCTGACACAGCAACAATTTGATGCTCTTGTTTCTCTTGCTTACAATATCGGTTGTTCGGCTTTCAAAAAATCCACATTACTCCAAAAACTTAATGCACGGGATTATCATGGTGCATATTTGGAATTTCCGAAATGGAATAAAGCTAATGGCAAAGAACTTGGTGGACTCACCACACGGAGAGCAAAAGAACAAGCACTTTGGGCAAGCGGTGGTAATGCAATACCCAAAACACCGATAGTAACATTACCAAACAAAACAACTACCATAATCACCACCGAAGGCGAAACGGTGCAAGTGCCGTCGGGAATACCTGATAATGCTATCGTTTATGGTTTGCTCGGACTTACCGCTATTGGTTTTGGCTATGCGTATCGTAAAAAATTCAAACAATATTTCTAAAACAACATTATGCCATACTTCAATTATACACCGTCTGAAATTGCTAATGGTGCAAGAGGATTAGTGAAAGCAGCATTTACACCAAAAAGCGAAATGTCCGAACAAAGAATGAATATTTGTCGCTCATGTCCTTATGATTTGTATGAGCCGGAAAGTGGTTTGTGCAATAAAGAAAAAGGTGGTTGCGGTTGCTATATGCCAGGTAAGGTCAAATTAGAAACTGAACATTGTCCGAAGGGCTTATGGTGATGAAAACTCCATATACATTGATTGTTTTTTTTGCGTTTATGTTAGGTTTTGCATTGGGTATGCAAACGTGTAGTTTTTACGGACAATCCGAAAAAATAATTGTTTATGATACAATACCTGTTCAAGTTCCACCAATGGTTATTGAGTCTCCCCCATTACCTGCCGTTGTGAAGTGGAAAACAAAAACTGTTTTGGAAGAACACATACCGGATTCTGTCAAAACAATTATTGTTCAAAGAGATTCTTTGCGAAAATTGCTGATGAAAGAAAATATCAAAGTGCAATTTAGTTTAGACACTATCACGCAACAAGGTGATACAGTTCACGTGGTATGCGATGAAATTTATCGAACGGTTCAATTTGGTTTTTTCCCTGCATTGCGCTATGTGCCTGTGCAATATGAAACAAAAATTGTAGAAAAAAAAGTATCACCATCAATAAGTATTGGTTTCGGTGGCGGTTATGGAATGATGCTCGAAGGAAAGTTGGGAGGTAGCGTCGGACTATATGCCATTTGGAACATTTTTTCACTCTAAAAAAAGGACTACTATGTGTCCAGCTTGTTCACAAACAATGAATGACGAAATTACCGTCGAAACAAAAAAAAGTTCATTGATCAAAGACGTTGCTCCTATTGCGGTGGGTGCAACGTGCGGAATAATTACCTATAAATTTATGCCAAAGAAATTTGGTGTAGGCGTAAGAGTCGGTGCAACAATCGGTGCATCGGTCGGTGGTTATTTTGCAGCAAATTCATTTATTAACTAAAAAGGATAACGTCATGGCTTATATTAACGGTCATTCGTTACGAGATACTGTTCCTACGCAAGCGGAAGCCGAACAATTTGCAGCATTAACTCAAGCACGTAAAGAAATTCAAGCGCAACAAGATGATGGATTTACAGCCAAAGGTATTGCTGTGTTGGCAACTGCCGGAACAGTAGGATATTTTACAGGTCAAGCAGTAAAGAAAAAAACAAAATCGAAGGTAAAAGGTATTGCAGCAGGTGTAGCAGCCGGACTTTTTACTGATATTGTCGCATCGTATGCTGTTAAAAAACTGTAATTTTTTATTTTCAATTTATTAGGAGAAATCATAATGTCATACATTAGAAGCGGTCATACTTTACGTGACACAGGTACTGCACCTGCAACCACAGGCGGAGATACAGGAACAGCCGTAAAAAATATAGCCAAAACAACGGCTAATTTAACAGCAGCTATCGTAGCAGGGTATTATGCAGGGACTGCCGTAAAAAGCAAAACAAAATCAACTCTTGGTGGTGTTGCAGCCGGTGTTGGTGTTGGTTTTGGTACTTCCTACGTGACCAATATGCTCTTATCGAAAATATGATAAACACAGATGAATTTCAACGTGCAGCCAAAAGGCGGATTGCCATAGGTGGCGGTGCTTTGGTCGGGTCGGCTTTTACTTTGTTTGCTTACTCATGGTTTGCAAAAAGACATAAAGACGATCCGACATTTGCCACAGTAGCAGCCATAGGCGCAGGTACTACGCTTATGACTTTGTGTGCATCAGCATTGTACCGACATCTGTTACCTGATCCACCGATTGACGGTGAATTGTTTTTATCACAATCAAAAAGTTCATAATTTTTTGTAATTACGGACTTATACGGTGCATAACTTGTTGAATTTTGTTGTTGTTATCAATAGGTTATGCACTTTTTTTTTACCAATATTTTATTTCGGAGAATAGATGAAATCATCACTTATAGTTGGTGCATTAGTTGGCGGAGCATCGGCTTTTACTTCATACAAAAAAAACTACACTAATTCTATTGCCGGTCATGCAGCCGTTTTTGTCGGTGCAGGATTGCTCGCAGGTGGATTGGCTCATGTGGTGGGTATGGATAAAGGCAGTAGCGGTGGCAATGCACTCAATGACGGAGTTCCAGAAATTCCGACAGATGAACAGTTAGCAACATCATGCACTTTGGACGACGGCAAACCACCATCACCGGAGCATTTGAAAAAAGCAATGTTGCTCAATAAACGGTTCATAAAATTTAAGCCATTACTTGCTAAATACAAATCAGACCAAAATATCGAATACAAAGCGTTTTGCGGTGGTAAAACAGGTATCATGGTACGCAAATACGTGGATAATTGCGTGACTGATGAGTATAAAATAAAAAAACCTATTGGTGTCGGTCAAGTTGGCTTAGAAAAATTCAAAGATTGGCATGGTATCAGTTTTGAACAGTTCAGTCGTTTGGGTGAGCCAATGGTTGAGGGTATGTTGAAAAAACATCTCAAAACCAAAGAAGAAAATGCTGCAAAAACAGAATCTTCTAAAACTAAAAAACCAGCAAAATCCTCAACACCAAAATTACCGTCAATTTCTGCAAAAGTGAAAGCAAAAAAAGAAGCGGTAAAAGAGGTTAAGGAAGCAAAACAGGAAGTAAAAGAGGCAGTACAGGAAGTAAAGCAAGCCGAAACAAAAGTGCAAAAATTGAAAAAAGAAAAAGCACCAAAAACAACAATCAAAAAAGCGGAGAAAAAAGTGAAAGAGGCAAAACAAGAAGTCAAAGAAGCTAAACAGGAAGTAAAAGAGGCAGTACAGGAAGCCAAACAAGCGGTAGCTGCTGCACCGTCTGGTGGCGGTAGCGATGCTGCTATACTTGCTATGATAAACTCTATGTCTAACGAAATTAAAAGTTGGTAAGGAGTAACATTATGGCAAGTAGCACCGTAAGCCCTGAAGTAAAAAAGGGTATTCAAAGTTTTGGAGCATTGTTTTTAGATACAATTTCTAAAAAAATTATTCCTGATGACAAGCAAAATCCTTTCTGGGAAAAAATGGATAAATTGTTCACGATGGCACAAATGGACTTTGAAGAGTTCGCCGACGAACATTTTTCCAAACAATCAAATGATCAATTAGAAAAATCACTAACAAATATGATAGGGTAAAATAATGGCTTTTACAAAAGGTAAATCAATGGCTGCCGATTTTCGGGCTGCAAAAGGTAAATCACAACCAAAGAACGATAGACAAAGATTGTTCAAGGGAGCAATTGCTCAAGCAAAGAAACAGAAAAAAGGCGTTCCTGTGTATGTGGGCTATTCTCAAACAGGTTCATCGAATGAGCCACTTGACAAGATGCACAAAAAAGCAATCTTACCTGGTTGGAGGGTAAGTAAAAATGGCAATTTGTACAAGGAAGTACGCAAAAATCGTTCAGACCGTTCCGGCAGTAATGTTTGATACATGGCAGTCTCGGTTTTGGAAATCGGGACTGTTTTTTATTCACCATATTTTGAAATGTGATGTTACGTCCAGAAAATTCTTATCATGCTGTGCGATACAAAGTTTTTTTTAGAAGTTATATTCTTTTTAGTATAATAAATGTTTGTGACACATTTAATGTGGATATAAACAAAGAATTAGGTTCTGCAATTACAACTAATCATCAAGAATTACTACAACCATACTTAGACGAAGAATTAGAGCAAGGAACAGTACCTTTGTTTTTCCCTCAAGTTTATTCCGAGCGTGACTGTGAAAACTATATTACCGATACTATTCGTAATTTAGCAACATTATTTAATGGGAGTACACCGTGAACATACCTTTGATGACAGAAATACAAAACAAAAAACTCAATGAGGAACTATTGCGTATCACCGATGATGCCGACAATAAAAATGTGAAAATGCTTTACACTCCCTACGCAATGGACGTGTATGTGTCATATCAGCGTTATGCCGAAGATGAACTTGATATAGGTTTGGAAACGTTTTATGTCCGCATTACACCTAATGGCATTATTGACCATGATCCAATGACGACAATACAATTCCATTCTATGGCAGATAAAATTTCTTTTTTCAATTCTTTACGAGAGCCGTGAGATGTTACTTTCTTATTCCCCACAACAGACTCTTAATGATGAGTTAGATACAAGGACAAAACTTTCTCTTCAATTGCAAAAAAGACGAAGGACACTATATTGGGACAATGCTCCGGCTATACCCTCAAAAGAGAAAAAAGGGTATAAAATACGTATGGCTATCGTTGGTAAAATCAGTAGAAGATATTTTGCTGAAAAATCCAAACAATGGAGCTATCAAGGCGTAAAAGTTGAAGCAACAACGGCAGCCGAAAGCATTTGTCAATACCATTATGAAACTAAACCAAATCAACCCATAGGTGAATACACATTGTCACTTGGATTAAAAGGTTCTCGGATAGGGTCTATGAGCCGTGACGATATAGAAGAAACGAGAAATAGTATAAAAAAGAAATTGTTAAAAAATGAGCCACTAAGTTATTATGAAGATATATTTGACAAATTAGAAAAGGAAAGACAAAAGAAGTTTGACAAGGTAATAAAAATTTGGGAGCAACAATGCCCTTCATGGGGTATAAAACCTGTATATCAAACAAATATGTTCAATGATGACGACTCTTTAACTTTGCATATATACATAACAAATGAACCGAATAGAGAAACAAAGGTAAAAACGACAAAAGAAACAAAAAATATAGATATTGCTGAAAAACTTGGCACTTGTACGTATAATATGTACACAAAAAAAGAACGTGATAATTTGCATGGTGTTTCTCGCAATAATTTAGGTCTTACTTTTTCTGTCGGTAATACCTTGTTCTCTTGCACTATGTATAATTTTATTGTTTACTCAACCACAAAAAATGATTATAGTCAGTTTTTTAACAATTTAGACAGTGGTACTACCGATAAGGTAATGGTTGTTTTTGCAAAAGATAAAGAGATAGTCGCTGAAAGCGGTTATTATCAAATTAACAAAGAAATAAAAGGTAAATTACCTGAAAACATACGTATAAATCTTTCTTTTTTAGAAATTAAAAGAAAAATATTTCTTAATGATAATGATGACCTTGTTCCATTCAAACAAAAAGTTGATGTAAAAAAAATGATGGTTAATCTTAAAGCAAATTCTCACATAGAATATGTTAGGTTCAATCGTCAAAATTTTTACAATCCTAAATTTTTACTTGAAGTGTGTAAAGTTTTAACTTCTTTAGGCATAAAACAAGTAACTATAAAAACAGACAATCACTCTATGATGTTGCAAGGAGAAAATGAAAATGGAATTTTAACTTTTTACACATACCCAATAAGATATAGCGACGAATATCAAGATCAAGATAAAGACGTTCTCTTTTACAAAGGCATGAATGAATGGACTGTTGTTCCGTATAACACTTTTGAGGATTAAGTATGAGCAAAGTATTAGCACAATGGGAAAAACGTAAAACGGCAATACAGAAAAGTAAAGTCCGGTTTGCTGTTCTTACCGCTTTGATGAAGATGGTAAGCAAGTCGAAAGCAAAGGGTAAAAAGAAAGACACAAAAACGATTGCTGAAATCATAGGCAAATATATGTATAGCGCATTTCCAACGAAGACAGCAAGAAGTGTGTACCCTGCTTTGGAAACTCTTATAGGTACTGTTCTTTCTGTTAATAATGATGTACTGTATTCATTTGGTTCGGGGTATTTCTTTATTATATACGAAATTTCAGAAAATGGCTATAAACGTTTTTTTGATATAATTAAATCTCGTCAATATAATTCAATTAACGAAACTGTTGCCTTCCAAAAACAAGAGCTTGATCTTGGCGGTCAAATTTTTATTAAAAGAAATCAAGGACTACAATTGTTTAGCTTTTTGAATGATGCTCTTAATAATTATTTTTCTTATTTCACGTCGGAACATATTGTAGAAACACTTGATGTTAATGAAACAATAAGTTTTATTACAAATAATAAAGATATAACTTTATCAGTAATTGACAATAAGTTAAATATAATAAATAACTTGCATTTTCTAAACTTGCTTAAAATTTATTCTTCATTAAAAATTAAAAAAATATCTATAAAATACCCAATAAGACTATTAAATGAACGCATGACTTTTTTAAGTGGTATTGATGCAAATGGATATACTTTGCGTTGCGGAATTATGCCAAAAGAAAAAGGTGTGTTAAAAGGTTATCGTAACGACAACAAAGATTGGATAGAAGTGAAAGATGTTCTTTTCTTTGATGGGGAATGGTCTGTTGTTCCACGTAGTAAGTTTGAGGATTAAGTATGAGCAAAGTATATGACGAAGATGAATTATTAAGTTTTGCTGAAAATAGTAAATTCAAATCAAGTAAAGACAATACTTATCTTTACTTTACTGTTGATAAAGAAAAGCAAATACGTATTTGCAGAAACAATAAAACACGTAAATCTGCAACAAAATATCACGTGACATTGCATTCTATTGACGAAGATGGCGTAACGTATAAGCCCTACGAAAGGAATCAGCCGGCTGATTCCTTAAAAGATGCAAAACTAATAGCTGCTAAATATTACTACGAAACAATAAGGTCTCAATATACAGGTCGTGACATAGGTAAGGAAATAAGTATGAGCAAAGTATTAGCACAATGGGAGAAACGTAAAACGGCAATACAGAAAAGTAAAGTCCGGTTTGCGGTTCTTACCGCTTTGATGAAGATGGTAAACAAGCCAAAAACAAAGAATAATAAACGTACAGAACAAATTGCTCAAGAAATTATGCAACAATTAGGAGCTAATAAGTTTAGAGCAATGGTAGGTGCTAAGGATATTTTCTATTTAACACATGAAACCAAACACGGTGACTCTAATCCGTCTATACGGTTTAAGATTATGCGTAATGCAAAAGGAGTAAACCTTGTTGTTATTGCGCTAAATGCTTTAGATTTGTATGATATGTATTTTTACAAAACACGTGGAGCAAATGAGCCATTATTGGTTGCGGAAGAGAATGACGTGTATGCCGATATGCTACGCAAGATGTTTGAAAAAAACACAGGTCTTTATACTTCACTTTAAGGGAAAATTGAAATGGAATATTTACTAAACGAAAGAAACCTTCAATCTGATTTTAATATTAGATTTAAGAATAAAAGATATGAGCAATCTAAAATCCGTACTAATGTAGTACGTAAAGTCTTTGATGTTTTTAGAGAAAGAAATAAAAAATACTATGCTCTTTTAATAGATAAGATGGAAAAACATCTTAACAGAATATTTATAGATACGTACTTTGATAAAAAAGAGACGTATATTACTAATTATAGTGGATATGAAATTGCCGTACCTGTTTTAAGACTTGAACTACGTAAAGGGGAAGTGCCTATAAATTTAGATTGGATTAAATGTTTCATACATCAAGAAACCTATCGTAAAAATCATTCTAAATATAAGAACGAAAGAATGGAAATGATTAAGGAAGATTTTTATTCGTGTACTATTATGGTAAAAATGATTGATAAAGACCCTCATCAAGTTAGTAGATTAACAAAGATAAATGGTAAGAAACTGCAAAAAACAATTAAGGAAGAAGTTCTTAATACAATAGAGTTTTTTAATAAAAAAGTATAAAATTACTATGGAACATATATCACTTGCAGACAATTCGCTGCACTCACAATTTCAATTACGGAAAGATAGTTTTTCTAAAGTCCGTCTTTCGGTTATCACTAAATTGCTCTCATCAATACCCGAAGAGAAAGCAAAGCCGGAAGTACAACCAATACCCGAAACGGCAATAGATATTTCCGGCGTGCGGTTTGTGCAATATAGCGAAAGAGCCACCGCTATTATTGGAGACACTAAACCTATCAAAGATTTGCTAAAGGAAGCAAAAGCATCATGGAATCGCAATTTGACTATTGATGGGAAAAAAGTACAGGGTTGGATATTGCCCACAAAAAGGGCTATTGAGTTGGAAAATAGACTTAAAGCCGGTACAAGTGAGACAAGTGGTAGCGTTCCAAAGCCAAAAGCAAACGGCACAACGTCCGCAAGAACAGGACGTGCCAAAGCCGATATAAGCAAATATTTGCAATGGACTCCTCCCCCATTGTGGGATAAAAATTCTGATGAAACATTTCGCATGGTGACTGATGCCATTGCGAGAAAAGAATTGTTAGAAGAGTTTGCGGACGAAGTTGAAAATTTGAAAGCATTGATCACGGATTTAGACACCGTTCCCGATACATGGACGGACACAAAAAAAGCATGGACGGAAAACAATAAAAAAGAACGTGCGTATTTGTCCGAACAGCGTAATAGTTTGTCAAAACTTGTAACGGCACTCAAAAACAATGACAATAATGCTGATGTTGAAAAAGCCGTCCGTGAAAGACAAAATGAACTGATGAAAAAACAGCATGGGGTTTTGACCGAGCAACAAATTCAAGATTTTGTGAAATACCGTGATGAACTTTCTTTCAAATCGGTAGCGAAGTCAATGGATTATTTTCCGACACCACCGAACATCGTGGATATGCTTATCGAAAAAGCCGATTTGAAATGTGGGCAAATGATTTTAGAGCCGTCTGCCGGCAAAGGTAATATTGCTGAAGCTATACAACAAAAAGTTGGTGATTGTGCTACTTTGCACGTGGTGGAATATTCGGATTACAACCGTCTGACTTTGGAAGCGAAAAATTATACTGTGGTTGGTAGCGATTTTCTCAATTTTGGTGTGAAGGAACGCAATGATCGTGGTTTGCCTATTTATGAAGATGGTGTGCTGTATGATAGAATTGTCATGAATCCTCCTTTTCAAGATGGCATGGATTTTATGCACATCACTCACGCATATAAAATGCTCGCTGATGACGGTGTGTTGGTGGCTATTGTTCCGTCGTCGTCGTATGTCGGTTTAGGTCGTGATGCTACCGAGAAAAACGCATTTATTGAAGCGAATGAAGGAACAATTAACATCATAAAAGCAGCGGAATATAATCGTCAGATGGAATTTACGCAACTGACAATTGATATTGCTATTATCACTTTACGTCGTCGGAATGTGGAACGCTACACATCGTCAATGACAAGTACGGATAATTCTCAATATAGCAGTTACATGGATTTACCGGAAAAAGGTGAAATTGAGTTACCTGCACTTGATGTTGAAAACACAGACAAAGATTTTGTTGTTCCGGCTACGGTGACTGCACAACCACAATTTGTTAATGTTGATGTGCCTGATTATGTTGCTCAAATCAAAACAGAAAAACCATTGACTCTTTTCGATTATCAAAGGTTTGGTGTGAACAAAGCAATAGATGCGCTAAGCAATAGCGGTGGTTTCCTTCTTGCCGACGGCACAGGAACAGGTAAAACTATTCAGATGTTATTTACTGCATTGTATTTTTATCAAGTGACGAAAAAACCTGTCGTTATTTTTACTATTGACCGGAAAGTAATTAACACGGCATTTATGAAGGACGGAAAGAAAATGCGTTTTCCTGTACCCGAATATATACCCGAAAGTGAGTTGGAAGAAGTTCCCAGACCTGATAGTTATAGAGGGTTGTATGATTCTCTCGACGATAAAGTGAAAAAAACTGATGAAGAAATTATTATACCCGATAAAAATTTTCCACCTATCTATTATGGCGATGAACGCACTTTGAAAATACGTAATGGCATTAACCTTATTACATACAATGCTTTATCTCGTATTGACATAGATGATAAACGAATTGAAGAGAAGGTGAAAAAATTACAAGACCAACTAAAAATTAACGAAACATTTTGGGAAGAAGTAAAAATCGTCGGTTCAAGAAATCTCTATAAAAACAAAAATACAGACAAAATGAAAACATTGTTTTCCTCATTTAACAAAGGTTTTGTTGAAATAGAAGGAACAGACGAAGAGAAACAAACGTTAATAAGGAAAAATGCTCATGTTTGGTACAATGAAATTATGCCAAAATGTATTGAAGATGATTTTGCACGTTATTATACATTGTTCAAATCAAATTTAGACCTTAAATTGCCTGTGCCAAAAGTTGAAAGAGCGCAAGTGGCTTTAATGTTGGCAGAAGATGAATATACGCAAGCAATCAGAAACAAGTTAGGTGATATTACCAATAAAACATCATTGGTAATATTTGATGAAGCACATAAGGTCAAAAATCTTTTGCTCAATTTGGAAAAACAAGCCGGACGTGCTTTTTATGCTGATTTTATTTCGTCGGGTGCAAGTAGGGTTATGTTTGCCACAGCCACACCAACGGACAGACCTTTTGACATCATGTATTTGAAACGTGCAGGATTATTTGAAAATGATGATAATTTTCAACAAATCATGGCACGTGTCGGAGTTTATTACAAGCCGGAAGAACGGAATAGTGAAAATCAAGTAATACGACGTGGACGATGGGTTTCTCCAAAAAATGAAGAAGGTATGGAGTTGGCAAATTTCTATCTTAGCTCCATATTTGATTATCTGACACGCAAAGGAAATATGTTGCGACGTGAAATTCAATACACGAATCTGGACGCTAATTTTATAGATATAACCGTACCGCATAGTATCATTGATGAATTGCAACAAGTGAAGGAAGAAGCATCATTTATAGACAAACGAGGCATACGTCGTGTGAATCGTTTGAAAGAATTGCAATGGTCGCAACAATTGGTCGAAGAGTATAAATTAGATGAAGTTATTAACATCACAGACAAAGAAATTGCCGAAGGGCGAAGTGTGATTGTTTTTACTTCGATGGTGGACACGGAAGAAAGAAATGATGGTAGCCAAAAAATAGGTTCAATACGTATTTTGAAAAACCGTCTGGCACTTCGCTATGGTGAAGATGCTGTCGGTGTTCTTGCTACGACTTCCGGTAAATATGAAAAATACAAAGCATTAAAAAATGTGGACGATTTTCAAAAAAATAAAAAACGTATTTTGATTGCTACTATATTTTCCGGTGGTACAGGTGTAAGTTTGGATGATCAGATAGGTCATGCCCCCAGAACAATTATTGTTGTTACTCCCCCATTGTCTTTTATCAATGTGATACAAGGTATTGGACGTGTGGTAAGGGCTAATACAAAATCTCGTAGCCGTGTTTATTTCTTGTCTGCAAAAACGGATCACCCCGATAAATCGCAATCCGTGATTCCTGTGGAACGGTGGTTGAAAAATTTGATTGGTAATAAATTTAGAACACTTCATGCAGCCGTCAAAGGTGAAATCGAAGTGCTTGACCCTACCAAAACTAATATACTTGAACAAGGTGGAGAAAGTGCCGTCGCAGCCATGATTGATGCTGAATTAGACAAAGCCCCGAAACAACATTCTCTTTATTCAAAAACAAATGCAGTTTACAATGGTTGGGATATGCCCTCAAAATCGGCTATTAGCGTTACACGTATGGGTACGCAATATGAACACTCTTGTTTTATTAGAGCAAAATCGAAAGAAGAGTTGTTCACATGGGCAGCCGAGAATCCCGAATTTATTGCAAAGTATAATTTAGTCTTAAACCTTGACAAAAATTTCCAACGGTACAATGGGTATCACTATGGCGTAACATTCCGTCATTCCGATAAAAACGATTGGAAAGAATCGTATGATGTGTGGAACGCTATGTTAAATTTGATTAAGCCCGAAGAGTCCAAATATTTGGTAACGCAACAATCCGCTTTTGATATTGGTGAACAAGTTGTTGCCACCACCGATTTGTTACTTTCCAACACTAAAGCCGGTACTGTCGGTACAATCGAACATATCATTGCCGTAAATCGTGGGAAAAATAAAGATGGTGATGTGGTGCAATATATGTATGATGTGATATGGAGCAATAAGAAAAAATCTATTTCTTTGGAGTCATGGCAATTGAAGAAAAAAGATGTAGTTGATGAAACTTCTCTTAAAGATTTTTTTGTTTTGTACAACGGTGACGAAAACACAAAAAATGTCTATGATGAAATTCAAAAAGATATTAAAACACATAAAAAAGGTAATAAATACAGCAAAAAAAGACAAGGTGAATTTAAGATAGATATTGTTGTAGATTCTGATAAGTCAGGATATACAATGACAGGCACTTATTGGCTTGGTTATTCTAAATTGTTAGATATTTTGACTTCCGAAAATGTTGGTAGTGAAGTTGAGTACCCTAATATGAATTATATTAAAAAAGAATCTATTGAGAAATTACTAAGTTATGGCAATCTAATCATAAAAGCAAAATTTGATACTGACAAACAAAAAATTGTTAATGTTACTTATGGTGATAATGCTTTGCCAAAAACGTTGAACGATGGATTGAGTGACCGTTCATTGTCAGGTGCAAGACAAAAAGTAGTTACCGCTATTTGCAAAAAATTGTATCTTAATTTGTACAATTTGGAACATTCTCAAAAGAATGAAGCCCTTTATTTGATGGGGAACAAAAAAGGTGCTTGGGGTAAAATGACGGAAGCAGACCAAAAACGTTTTTCTAAAATAACAACATTAGAATCTCAAATGCAAAAAGTAAAGTCTTTATGCGGTTGTTGCCTTGATGTAAAAAGTTTGAATGACGATATGCCAACACTTGCAGATACAGACCTTACAAAAAAAGGGTTCTATTCTCGTTTAGATAAAGCGGTGGAACAATTGCCGGAAAAAGTCAAGAAACAATCTTTTCTCAATACTTTGAAAAAGAGCAAGGAAGGAGTTTCATCGAAAGAATTAGATTTGGTAAACATTAACAAGTTGCTGGAAACAAAAGGCGACACTATCACTAAAGACGATGTAAATATTTACTTAGGTGTACATGGATATAGTATTTATGAAACAATCTTAGGTCAAAAAAAGGATTTTGAATATGAACTTAGGAAAAGAATAAGAATGGAAGTTGAGACTTTCCATATTTACGATTCACCAGAAATAATACAAGAATGTATAACAAAATTTGAAAATAACATTGATGGCATTCTAAGTTACATTAAAAATATTGTTGAGAAGATAAAGACATTAAGGAATGAAGGCAAAATTGATGTGTTAGAAGATTTTGAAGATGATTGGGAGGAAATTGTTGAATATATTGATAAATACATAAATAAAATAAAATATCTTAGCGAAGTTGGACGTATAGATGATTATAGGTCTGAAAATACAATAGAAAAGTATTTTGATTATATTGACCTTGTTAGTTTTGCGCCTCATTTTGAAGAAGCGATTAAAGTTTATGAAAACTTTTACGGTCAATCTGGGTATTTCTTCATGGGTACGATACTTTCTTCTGCCGAAAGTGCAATAAGCAATCTTATTCGTTTGCTTCACCCCTATATGCTAACAAGTATTATTGATGATAGAGATGAATCTATTAAAAAGGAAATGATTGAAAGCATTAAATATGAACTTAAAAATCAAGAGAAACATAAAAAATTGCCTATTGATGGTAAAACATACTATAATAACTTTACTACTGAAAATAGAGATTATCCCAATGAAGAGTATTATGAATATTTATATCATTTAAGAACTAAAGATGGAGGGTATTTAGTTGAATCAGATGGAGAAAAACTGATTAAATTGATTAAATATACATCAGGGCATTTCTCATACTTTGGAGATAATTTGTTAGGTCATTATCGTTGTTCTTACATAGAAGATGCCTATTTAGGGGTACACTGTTTTATTGAAGAAATACAGTCAGATTGGACGCAAGACCTTCGTTATAGGGATTCTTCCCCATTCCCAAGCAATTCTGATTTTATAGAGTTTATCATCAAAGTAATCATTGTCAATGCTGTTAAATATGGCGCAGAAACTATAATGTTTACATCAGGTGAAATGCAAAACAAGAGATGGAACAAAGAGTATTCGCAGTTAAAATATATACAATGGGAGAAAAAAGGAACATACACTTATTTTCTTGATGTCACGACGGGGAATGGTAAAAAGACAGTAACATTAAAAGAAAGTGAACTTGTTTCCCATTTCGGTAAAGAAATTGCCAAAAAGATATTAGAAAAAGACAATGGTAATATGTATTTAGAACCAGGTATTTTTTACGGTGACAAAGGTTTTACCGAGATGTACGGCAGCACTCAACAAGATACAATCGGTATCATTGGTAAAAAGTTTAATGAGTTGCTCAAACCGTATGGCGAGAAGGTTACTATTCAATATTTTTCTAATGATGATGTTTTTGGGTTTACCATACCCGAAAAATTGAAAGAGAAGATTTTGAACGATGAACATAGCTTCCCTTTGATGGACGGCAATCCTCAACAAATGACATTCTTTGATGATATGCCAACACTTGCGGATTCTCAACAAATGACATTCTTTGATGAGCCGGCAATGGCTACATTATCTGACAATACATACGTTGAGGCATACCCACACTACTATCTCAATCCCCGACATTATGGAGTGCGTGGCAATATAATCAAGAAAGTTATTGAAAACAATAACTTTGATAAAACGTTATATTTCACTATCATTGCTCCAATACGATATAATGATTTTTGGGAAAGTGCAACGGTGAACGGTGTGGAAGATGTGGACGGAAAACTTATCCCATGCCGTTATGAAAATTTTTGGATTCCTACTATCAATGTGAGAACAGGACGTATTATCAATTGGGAGCAAGGCAAAGAGGCAAAAATCAATTACAAAGTCATTGATGCAGCACAATATATTTTGCATACATTCTTAGGACGGAAATTTCCAAGCATAAATAATGAATTTCAATATAAAAATTCATCTGTTATGGCTGTGTATGGGTTGCAAGGTGCGTATGTACCTGATTGGTTTGACCTTAACGGCGATGGGTATGGCGATTATATCCAACTGACAATAGACAAAAACGGCTATATCAAGAATTGGTCAAAAAATCGTTTTTCAAAACTTACTGATCAGCAAATTTTTGACAAAGTGATGAAGTATTTTACAAAAGATGAAAATTACCATCATTTTATGCGGTTGATACATAGTGGCGGTTATATGTCTTTGTCAGAAAATCCACAGTATTAAGGGAGTAAAAACAGTATGTTAGTTTCTTTACAAGATATACCAAAAACACCTGGAAAATTCCTTAGTTTTCCGAAAAAGTTGCAAGATTTTCTGGGGTTTTTACCGTCGCATGGGCAATGGTCTATCTCACTTTATGGTGAGCCAGGTTGCGGAAAGTCCTCTTTTGCGTTCAAACTTGCAGACGTTCTCACTTCGCATGGCAAAGTTCTCTATGCTACAAGCGAGGAAGACCCAAAATCCGGTGCAATGGGGTTAAGGGCTGCAACAATGAAGGTTATGGGAGGCAGTAAAATTGATATTTTGGAGACAAATAATCCTACGGTGATGTGGGATCAATTAAGCACAAAGGCATATCGGTTCTGCATTATTGATTCTATCAATGAATTTTTGGATGAAAACGAGAATGTTATTCCGGCTAAGACCATTACGCAAAAAAGGAAAAATTTCCCTTATGTCAATTTCGTTTTTATCTCCCAAACACGATCCGACGGCAAACAAGCCGGTGGCAAAAATGCTGCATTTCGGGCGGATTTGGTCATTTTTTGTTCACATGAGACAAAAGACAAAAATTCAGCGTGTATTGCAAAGTTGGAAAAATATCGCTATGGCTCAACGTCGTATCAGTACATGATTCACCCTGCAAAAAAGGGTAATTTTTCATAAGGAAATGCAAAATGGTGACACAAAAAGAATATTTTAAGAACATAAAGAACATCGAAACACTTAAAAAACGATATAGAACTTTAGCGAAACAGATGCACCCCGATTTGCACGGCAATACCGATGCTGCAAATAACGCTATGGCGGAACTTAATAAGCAATTTGAAAAAGCAACTAAACGTATTACTATGAACACTTACAAAAAACAACAGCAAAAAGACGGTTTTCGTCAGCAACAAAAGGAAACGATGGAAGATTTTACGGATATTCATCAAGACATTATAGATAAACGTGAGTTTTTTCGGAATATCGTGGAAAAATTCACGGAGCAAGATGTAAAGGTCAAGGTGGATATAGGCAACTTCTCCTTCCGGTGGAAAAACAACAAAAAAGACAGAAATTTGGATATGTAACACGTCTTACATATTTTTGCATCAAATCAAATAGTTTACTGTTTCAGTAAGCTATTTTTTTT
>JACCDG011466432.1_pt1 | contig 57616 bp, 85 predicted proteins | sample 7442471 | NCBI WGS metagenome assembly JACCDG01 (sample SAMN15323444, study PRJNA562643) | freshwater metagenome | isolation source: river surface water | place: USA:Blue River Watershed | collected 2017-08-17 | reverse complement strand
CAGTACTGTCGAGAGTACATTGTTCCAAAAGTTTCCTGGACCAACGGGCATTTTTTCAGGCATTTTAATTTGTGGCATTTTGCGTTTTGATTTTTTCTTTGATTCAACTTGTGTCGATTCTACGCTCTGTGTATCCTCAGTTGAGGCTGGCGCCTGCTCATTTTTCTGTTGTTCTTCATTGTTCGTTGACATAGGCTCATTATACATAAATTGAGCCATTTTGCGAGAAAAACGTCAGCTAAAAATAATGGTACGGGGAGACACGTACGATATGTGGATACGCATACAAAATTACACACATTGCCCTCTTCCCCGCTTCCGTCTATAGTATCTACGTGACTACTTATATTGCACACAAACGAGCTACTTTTGATTTTGAAATCCTTGAGACTTTTGAGGCTGGTATTTCGCTTTTTGGCACTGAGGTGAAGTCTATCCGTAATAACCAAGGGAAGCTTGATGGTGCGTATGTAATTATTCGCGGGATGGAGGCATTTCTCGTTGGTGCTTCCATACCCGCATTTCAAAAGAAAAATGTGAGTCCGAGCTATGATCCAGAACGAGCACGAAAACTACTCCTCACGAAGAAACAAATTCAGGAACTCGACCTTAAAAGCGAGCGACAAGGTTTGACAATAGTGCCAATTAAGTTGTATAATAAAGGGCCAAATTTGAAGCTTGAAATCGCGATTGCGCGTGGAAAAAAGAAGCAAGACAAGCGTGAGAGTATTAAAGAGCGAGATGTTAAGCGCGATATTGCGCGAGAAGTGAAGTTTAAGATGTAGTCTGCAGTTCCCTCAAAGCATATGAGTCGCAGTGAGCACAACTCAAAACACGTCCCACGTGTTTTGAGGGGATGACAGGCTTAGACGGTTTGCCCCGTAGGTATTGTGCAGTGTCGAAGTTGAATGGAACTTCGTAAAAATTCATTCATCTGTACGTGCTAAGAAAAGCGTACCAAGTCCTTACGCTAACGCGTTTGGATTCGCACCAGCTGTAGCGTAACCGCTCGCTGTGCGCGCCATGGGTATCGACGCCCGATACATACTCATGGTGATATAAACATCGGACTCTATATGATTGCCGCGCTTCCGTAATCATACAAATTCTTCGAAGCTCGATAACAATTGATTTGGTTTACTTTTTACGATTGTTATTTAAATCAAAAGGTGAACTACACACTGTAGACGCATGCAGACGATCATTCTCGGACCGGAGTTCAAATCTCCGCATCTCCACCTACAATAATATTGGCCCCATTGGGGCCTTTATTGTAGGTGGAGATGAAAAAGCAAACTGTTTTGCTTTTGTCGGAGATTTGAAAAGCACAAATATATTTCTTGCTATTCATAATGCAAGAAATTTTTGTGCTCGGGCAGGTAACTCTTGAGAACGGAGTGAACTAGAGTTGGACGCCAAATCCGCCCACCTCAGCAAACTCGATAATATGATTAAAATGTTGTATTGTATAGTTTGTCTAGTCAGCAGGAGTTGCACATGCAAAATGAATGGAAATACGTCGGCAACACACCGTTCCTCTACCAACCTGGGAACCGTACCCGACAAGTCGTCGGTTTGATCGCGTTTGTGGCACTTGGCCTGTTTGTAGGATGGGATTACGCATTCGCCTTTCTTGGCGGTATTGCGGTTTGGTCGGTAAGTATCTGATCTTGCAATTCATCAGCCCCACGAGGAAGTCCCCGCGACTTCACAACTCGCGGGGCTCTTCTTTTTTAACCTCACCGCTTCACCCCATACCGTACCAGCACTCCACCCGTAGTGAGAGCTCTTGCTTCAAGGAGTGTAAGCGATTCAGTTGGCATTCCACTTTCAAAAAGTAATCTACCTTCACCCAAGATCATTGGTGCAATGCATAATCTATACTCATCAAACAGACCTGCCTTCATAAGAGAGTTTGAGAGCTTACCACTTCCGAATATAAACAAATTCCCCTCCCCTTCTTGCTTTAACTTTTGTACATCGAGAACCGCATCTCTCAGTATCTCAGTATTATTCCAATCTGCATGTTCTAAGGTAGTCGAGCACACATATTTTTTTATACTATTTACCCTATCAGCTACTTCGCCTGTTTCATTTCTCCAATATGAAGCCATCCCCTCATATGTCACACTCCCATAAATGACTGCGCTTGCAGAATCAAGTTGCTCAATACTGAAACGTTCAAGTTCATCGCCATAGACAGACTTATGAAAACTCAGATCCCATGGTTCAACACCCTCAAAGTATCCATCGAGCGTAATCACATTCCACATTATGAGTTTTTTCATATTATTTGAACTGAGCATCTTCCTTCACGCGGAAACGCACCATTTTTGTAATAAGGGATTTCGGTAACGGTTTACCGTACGGAAATCGTACACAGCCTTTTGAGGTACTGTATGCGGTCAGGTCTTTTGCGAAGTGCACTATCGCACTTGGTGTCGGATAAAAACCAAGATGACCTTTCATCGCTGCAAAGTGTACGAGGTTCCCCTTCCCCTCGAACGTTGGAATGCCATACTTAATTGCCTCCATCGCTTTCGGTGCAGCTACCTTCACCACTGCATACATCTCTTTCAAAACAACCTGCAATTCTTTCGGTTGTGCAGCAATGTATGACTTGATTGTCGTATAATTTTTCATATTACACCTGCTGTGGTTCTGTCAGTACTCGGAACAATTGTCTATTTGCCCAAAGTAAGTAGAGATTGATGAGTAGCATCAGGTTACCGAGGACAGCACCACCAGTAAACAATCCTCCATCAATGACTGCATGGAACGCAACTACGTTACAGGTAATCGGAAGTACAAGGAGTGCTCCCAGCAACTCACGCTTTGTCCAAAGTGCAAAGAGTGCAAGTGCATGCACAACCACCATCATATAGTTGATGTAGCCAATGTCAGTGAGCATCATAATAAAAGCATACGCCAAATCTGTGTTATAGAGTGCTCGAGTAGGTTCGCCTAAAGCACCGGTTATACCAACGATCGGCAAAAGCAGGATAATCGAGAATAGTATTTTTGCACCAAGATGTAGATATTTTTTCATAGAATGCCGTTACTTTACTAACAAAGCCTCGAGCTGATCAAGACCTTGATTGAACCCTTCTTTCATCCCCATCTCTATAAGTGTATTGAGTCCGGCCTCGCTCGCACACGTAAGTACAACTTTCACGTCCGTCATCTCACCATTTTGGGTAAAGGTTACTTCCCAATCAGAACTTGGCATGTCTGTTTTTACACTCCAATCCTCATTTGCAAATCCATCGAATGCAGTGAAGAATTCTTCAGTACGAACAGTTTTGTATATATTAATACAATAGTGAGCATCCCCTTCTGGACCCTGCATAACATAGTGCCAATGTCCCCCTTCTTTGAAATCAAAACTCTTCGTTACGGCTTTGTATGGTAGAGGACCCCACCACTTATCTAGAAGTTCGGAGGTTGTATAGTACTGCCACACCTTACTTTTTGGCGCTTTAAAACTACGCTCAGCAATGAGCTGACTCATTTCTGGTACTACGCTGTATTTTGTCTTCATATAAAAATACTTATTGCAATAAATTATCTAACGCATTAAAGCGAGCCTCCCAGAGTATTTTATATTTCTCTAATACTGTTGCTGCCTGCTTCAATGCCTTTGGATTCACACTAATAATTTGGTATCTCCCTTCTCTTTTTTTTATCACGAGATCTGCATCCTCAAGGACTGCAACATGCTTTGCTACAGCAGCAAACGAGAGATGCTTATGTACTTCTGCGAGTTCTCCAACTGACTGCGATTCACGAGACACACGATTAAGAATATCGCGCCGTGTAGGGTCAGCGAGTGAAGAAAAAACAGAATCTAAATTAATGGTATATTCAACCATATGGTTGAATATTAACAACTCGTTCTTCAGGCGTCAATACAAGTTGTGCAGATGGCAGAGTCTGTACACAGTGTATGTATTTCATAATCAAAGGATTGTTTGCCGACCCTACTCCACATGCACGTCCCCCTCACAGAAACATACTTTTTTGTTACAATCAGAAATATGGAAAATACATCAATACTTTCTCACGTCTCAGTGGGAACAAATGATTATGAAAAAGCAAAAGCATTTTATTCAACGTTGCTAGGTACAGTAGGATTCAGCGTTATTGAAGATTTAGCTGAATACAAATGCATCAGCTTTGGCAAAAAATATCCTGAGTTCTGGGTGGGGCAGCCAATGAACAACGAGCCTGCCACTCCAGGCAACGGTGTGCATGTGAGTTTTTTGGTTGATAGCAAAGAACTCGTGAATGCGTTTCATGCGAAAGCACTAGAGCTTGGCGCGACAGATAACGGTGCTCCAGGTCCACGCGAACATTATGGTGCTGGATATTATGGGGCCTTTGTTATAGATCCTGACGGCAATAAGATAGAAGCGATGCATTGGACTGAGGGTGTATAAAACTATACAATCTTTACAAATCATTACAAAAGCCGCCAATTTACACGGGCGGTTTTTGTTATTTCATGGCAAGCAAATAGATTCGTAAGTATTGACAGTATGTACTTTGATAGTTATAGTAGTCTCCCATCAACCACAATATACGGAGACCGAATGTACAAGCCGTACAGAAACACATTCATAAAGGCCGACCCTATCGAAGAAGATCGGTTGGCTCTTGCCGAGTTCCTTGGTCTGCCGAAGATCAGCTCATGGGAACACCTGATCGAGCACATTGTGAGGCTCGGTAGGTGGCAAGAAGTCCTCGAGTGGCGGATCGCATCATGACGATCCCTGCCGAGGCAGGTCGCATTCATTTTGTTTGCGGCCCTTTTTTATTCCTGCTCAAATTACTTAATCCCGTTCCACACCTCCTCACTTACTTGTGCCATAATATAAATTCTTGTTTTTCTACTATTGATTCTTTACGTGACGGGTCAAGCTCTGCACTTATTGTACTCTTTAGTATGCGCTGTCTGTCTTCAGGTTCTGCAAATTTTACCTTCTGATACTCAATACTGATCGGAATAAGTGTAAAACGAGTCCCCTCCTCACTCCATTCTACCTGGACTGTTAGTCCGTGCGTCGTCTCATACGAGAAATTCTGGTCAAAGATAAAATTACCGAGCGAGTAAAATATTGCTTTGTTTTTATATATCTCAATTGGTTGCACAACATGTGGATGAGCACCAATAATAAGATCTGCCCCTGCATCAATAAAGGCATGAGCTACTTTATGCTGTCGTGCGTTCTCTATAGGCATATACTCATCACCCCAGTGAGTAAAGACCACTACACGACCGCACGTATCTTTAATACGAATAATTTCTGCCACAACCGGCGTTTCGTCATGCGTAAACAAGTCATGGTACCCGACAAAGCATATATCTCGCTCATTGATTTGTATGATAGTTGAAAGTGCTTCTGTATTTGTTGGCGATCCGAACGATGCAATCCCTACCCTGTCGAGCTCTACCTTCGTACTTTTGAACCCTTCTTTACCAAAGTCATATGCATGATTATTTCCAAGTGACACTCCCGTAAAACGCAAAGACTTCAAAAGATCAGCAATATGCGGTTTAAAAGTAAATCGTAAGATAGAATTATCACGTAATGATATCGATTCATTATTTGTAATAGTTCCTTCTAAATTTCCAATGACTGCATGAGCATCTTTAAATAATGGTGTAACGGATGCAAACAATGATTCTATCCCATATTTTTGTGCAGTGTACGCTACACCTCGATCGAACATCATATCCCCCACAAACAAAACACGTACTGCAGGTTCTGCCTTTTTTATTGGTTGTACATCTTCGATTACGTCTACTTCAGTCTGATGTAGGTCTTGAGCACAAACATTTTGCAAAGCAGTATCAAATCCAAACACTTCACAATCGGCAACTTGAAAATACTCGATATGTTCTCGAGTCGGAACAAAAGACAGAAAAATTGCTCCAATAGTACATAGGAGAAACACTGCAACAATTACCCTTGATATGTCGTTACGCATATAAACAATGTATCGTACACACTATCTAAAATATATCAATCAAAGTGAGCGTATTGACTCTTGTACACATCTTTGGCTTACTATACATGGCCCTACAGCACAACGCTTGTAGGAATATGTTTTTTTGGAGACTTTGATGAACGTTATACGTCTTAAACCGAGCATCCCCCAACTCAGTGCCTTGTATACGTTCAAGGCGCCCCCCGCTAGTGTTGTTGCACGACTCTTGCGCCCTAAAGGTCGTCATGTATTTGTGGCATATACGTACCAAAGGTGGTATCAGGTATGTGACACAAAGAATCTCGACCATGTCGACATATTTGTCCCGGACGGCGAAATCGTGCATAGGGATGCACTGCAGCAACATGGGCCTCCACATATCTGTAGTGCTGGGTCTTCTGATAGTCCTGTGTTAGATGCATATCTGCGCACACTGATGAACCAAGCTCCATTTGGTGCCGAGTTCATTTCAATTGGAAGACCGCAGAAGCAGTCATTCTCATACGATATCCGGGATCCGCATAGTGACGAAAAGGCACACTGGTACCGCTACCAAATCTTCTTTTGGTCACGCAAGTCCACTCATGCAGTGGACAACGTGGTATGACTGGGAGAGTAACGGCGATGAAAACCCCGTCGAATGCATACGTGCACTCGACGGGGTTTTTCAACAGGGGCACTTAGCCGAGTTTTGCTTTTATTTTTTCAACAATACTACCAAGCGTCATGTTAGTCTTCACAATATACTCATCCCCTCCCGCCTCAACCACTTCTGCTATTTTCTCAAGGTCATCAAGCACCGTCATCACAATAATTTTTGCATGCTTCCCCCATTCATCTGCTCGTAATCGTTTCAACACTGCAATACCATCCACTTTCGGCATAATAATATCAAGCAATATGAGATCAGGTTTATGCAGGAGAGCAAGCTCGATACCCACTTCCCCATCAGCAGCTTGTACTACCGTATAGTGCTCATACGTAAGGGTAGTCGCAAGAGCGTCACGTAAATCTGCTTCATCTTCAATAATTAAAATAGTTTTCTCTGGCGTACTCATAGATATGATTTATGTAATAACGACGTAATATGCATTTAGTATACTCCTCTTTTGGGGCATATCCATGGATGCCGTGCAATAATTAGCCTATCGGGAGTGTGACAACAAAGGAGGACCCTGCTCCTTCTGCAGAGGTAAAAGTGATTCCTCCACCAAGTACTTCTGCGGCTTCTTTCACGATATAGAGTCCGAGCCCTGTCCCGTCAGTGACCTGCGTCCGAGCATTTGACGCTCTGTATAGTTTGGAGAAAATCATCTCTTGTTCATTCAGAGGAATACCAATTCCCGTGTCGGTAATAGTAAGTATGAAGTGTGGTTCATGCCGCTCGACACTCACCTGTACCACACCTCCAGCTTCGGTATACTTAACTGCATTGCCGAGTAGATTACTCACAATCATGTGAAGCATATGTGTATCCGAGCGAATCTGTTCTGGTGCCCCTTCCCAGTCAGTTTGAATCTGTACACTTTTATCTTCAGCAAATACTCTATGTTCTTCGTACACACTCTGGAGAAACGGTTTGAAGTCAACATTCGTGATGTTTGGCACTAATGTGCCTAACTCAAATTTAGACACATTAAGGAAATCTCCGACGAGCATGTCCATACGTACCAATCCATGATTAATTTTTTCTATATACGTTCGCTGCACATCAGTCATGCGTTCTAGTCCACCAGTTAACAAGAGTTCAATGTTCCATTTCATACCAGAAATCGGAGTACGGAGTTGGTGTGAAGCAAGAGAGACAAATTCCGTCTTAGCCTTATCAATGAGCTTTTGCTTCGTTATATCGACAAGCGTCAAAAGGCCCTTTCGTACCGCATGAGTATCTTTGAAGGAAAACAATGACAACATAACCCATCGAGTAGCGCCGTCAGGTCTACGAATTTGTGCCTCAACATCGTTTACAAACTTTCCTTCTTTAAAATATTCAGGTATGAGTGCCAACTTGTCCTCATCCTCCCCTTCAATAAAAGAAAAAATATTCTGTCCATCAAGTGCCTCTTGTGTCACATTAAATAGTCGTGCTGTCGCGAAGTTAATTGATTCGACACTTCCAGACTCTTCAATCACCACATAGGGCACTGGGCTGTTCCGATACAATTCTGAAAATAACTCTCGAGAATAAATGAGAATATCCTGTGTCATATGCTCTGCCATACCTTCAGCAAGCACTTCTGCACTTTCGTGTATACGAAACGACTGATACACCGTGACGGTAACGAGTGCGCCACAAAACAATAACAAACCAAGAAAAACGTCATCGATATGTTCTGGAGGAATGACAATCATACTCCACACAATTGCAATAATCCCGAGCAGGACCACATACAGTACCACTGATGCGATAAATACATGTGTATTTTGGGTCTGCTTCTTCATGAGAGTAATGATAACAGGTTACTTGTGCATTTAGTGTCACCTATACCACTCTATCCACAACACATTTTGCGTACCCTCTGCTATACTCATCCGCATGAAAAAGAAACTATCATCAGTTATCGTGAAGCGATCAAGTGCAGGTCTCGGGCTCTTTGCGCAACAACAATTTAAACGCGGTGAATGCATAATTGAGTATACGGGCGAACATATCTCGCATGAAGAAGCGGACCGACGAGGCGGTAAATACCTTTTTATTTTGAATGATAAAATTGTCTTCGATGGCAAAGGTCGGGAACATACTGCTCGATACATTAACCACTCATGCAAACCAAATGCTGAAGGAGAAACTGATGACGAGGATGTGAAAATTCGTATTCTTGCAAAGCGCAAAATTCTCCCTGGGGAAGAAATTACCTATGATTACGGTAAAGAGTACTGGGATGAATACATTAAACCGCATGGGTGTAAATGTAGCGCATGCCTCGCAAAAAAGTAGCAACCACGATATAGTCAAAGGACTATGACATCGACAAATGAGCTACTCTCCATTGCACTTCGCGCTGCGCGTGAAGCTGGTGATGAAATCGTGCGTCTCTATGACACAGTCGCATTTGATACAAAGTCTGACGGGAGTCCAGTGACCATTGCTGACACACAGGCACACAACATCATTCTAAAACATCTGAATACAACACTCATTCCTGTTTTATCCGAGGAATCCACTGGTATGCCCCTCCCCTATCCAGCACGACTCTGGATTATCGATCCTCTTGATGGTACTCGTGATTTTCTCAATAAGACTGGAGATTTTTCGGTGATGATTGGGTTGCTTGAAGAAGGAAGACCTACCCTCGGGGTAGTATATGCTCCCCTCCTTGATCTGCTCACCTACGCCCGTCGTGACGAAGGAGCTTTTATGCTCCATGCAGGGGTTACGACACAACTCCAGGTCGCAAGCACTGTAGCGCATCCACTCCGATTCGTATGCAGTGTAAATAATTTCACTCCGTATATGGAAGCAGTGACAGAAAAGTTATCTGCACAAAAGACACCTCGAGGAAGCATAGGGATCAAGGCGAGTCTCCTTGCTCAAAACAAAGGTGATTTCTTTTTCTCATGGGGGAATTTTGGTGAATGGGATATCTGTGCACCTCAGATTATTGCTACCGAATCAGGACTTGTTGTCACTGATGCACATGGTGATCCTATTCACTATGGAACAAAAGAAAACCGTGTTGAACACGGTATTCTTTTTTCACATCCTCATTGTTTTACTCACGTACAGGAAGCAATAGCTACCACTCCCCATCCGTGACACTATGAAAGTTCAAGATTTACCATCGTAAGCTCTCCGCTTGTAGCATCGAGCCAACGAACAAAGGTTGGAGTTATTTTAAACATAACAAAGTCATCAGCTCCTTCTACATAATACTTCGAATCATTTTTACTCTTAAAAAAGGCATGGGTTGATGCAAGTTCATTGTCAGGTACAACCACCGCCTCCCCACGAATATCAACCACTTTGAGTGGATCAATAACTTCTTCAATTACTGAAAGTGATATTGAAGGATCTTTCATAATGTCACCGTACTTTGAAAAAGCGCGACGTGTACCAAAATAAATATTAAGATCATCATCAATTGTATACAACATGAGTGATGTTGCTGGTTTCCCATTTTTATCAATGACCGCAAAAACTGCCTTATGGTGAGCGTTTAGAAAATGCTTCACCGTTTCTCTCAACGCATTATTGTCTGACATATACTCTATACACTTATTGACTAATCGGTTCCGCTGACTCACTCGATGCCGGAGCTTCCTCCGTGCTTGCTTCAGCAGATGATTCAGGGGCTTCGGTGTCAGTAGTATCTCCGTCTGTAGTCGTACTTGCGTTTTCAGAATTTTCAAGATCTTCTGTAGTAGTGCTCACTTCTACAGGCACCTGTGGGACCGGTGGGACATTACCATCAGGAACCAATCCTCCGTTGGGTAGATTCCTAAATGTATCAGGTACGGTTCCTATATCTGCTGAAGAATCACCATTGGCCTCGCGGTTTATTTGATTTGAGTTGTTGATTGCTGAGGTAACATCAATTTCGCCACTGTCAGATTTACCTATGTATATTGCACCAATAACCACAACGAGAGTAGCAACGAGAATGCCTATCACAAAAACAGGTGTACTCACCTTTTGCTTTGATGTATCTGCATTTTCTTTGCTTCGCATAACGAATACAGTATACCACCCTCACTTGGCGAGCAAAGTGGAATTAAACACCTCTTTTACTAATATGGTTGTGATACCATATTGATTATGAAACTTATTTTTATGGCCCTTTTGGGGTTTGTGGCACTCTATATGTTGAATGCACTCGTGAATTAAGGATGGTATTGCTCATTTTATGACTTTATGGTAGATTTTGTGTGTATCCAAGAGAGCAGATGCTCTCTTTTTAGATAGTTTTTATAACCTTGAAAGACGAACGAGTACGTATTAATCAATCAATAAAGGCGAAGGAGCTGCGTGTTATTGGTGCGGATGGTGAAAATCTTGGTGTACTTCCTACACGAGATGCTCAAACATTGGCCGATGAAGCAAATCTGGACCTTATTGAAATATCTCCAACGGCACAGCCCCCTGTTGCTAAGATAATGGATTATGGTAAATACCAGTACGAGATCAAGAAGAAAGCTAAGGAAATAAAGGCGAAATCCCATGTCACTGAGACAAAAGGGATGCAGGTAAAGATTGGGACCGGGGATCACGACCTCAATCTTAAGGCAAAACGAGTGGCTGAATGGCTTACAGAAGGTCACCGCGTTAAAGTAGATTTGTTCCTTTGGGGTCGCTACAAGTATATGGAGGAAGGATTTCTCAAGGAACGACTTCAGAGGTTCTTGAAAATCATCCCTGCAGAGTATAAAATAGCCGACGACATCAAACGAAGTCCTAAAGGATTCAGTACCACACTTGAACGTATGACCCAGAAGTCTACTAAAGGTGAGTAGTGATCCCCGATACCATTCAAACAATATTTATGAAAACAAATAAATCATATACAAAGCGAATTAAGGTTACTAAGAATGGTAAGCTTATTGCCCGAAAAGCAGGTCAGAATCACTTCAATTCTCGACAAACAGGACGGCAGCGCCTCAATCGTAAACGAACACAATCGCTTACTATGTCAGCACGAGCAAAAAATCGTTTTCTTGCAAACGCATAACGACTAATTAACTACACAGACTAATTTTAAATATATGGCACGAGTAAAAGGAGGGCTAATGGCCCAAAAGCGACGACGGAAAATTCTTTCACAGGTAAAGGGTTATAGTCTTGGTCGCTCAAAAAAGAAACGTCAGGCAATTGAAGCGATTCACCATGCACACCTCCACGCATTTGCTCACCGAAAGGACAAGAAGAACGATTTCCGACGTATGTGGACTTCTCGCCTCAATGGTGGTCTCCGCGCTGCAGGTCTCAAGTACAGCACATTCATGAAGACGCTTAAGGACAAGAACATTCTCCTTAACCGAAAAATGCTTTCTCTCCTTGCAGACGAACGACCAGAAGTATTCGCTCGCGTTCTCGCAAAGACTAAGTAGTCATTTCAACAGAAAACCCCCGGCCGAGTGGCCGGGGGTTTTCATATATGTTGATTTTATGTTCATTACGGTAAGGACATTTTAAAATTTCTTATAGACGAGGAACGCAAGAAAAAAGACCTAAGACGTACTAGACGTACGGTGAAGGTCTTTTTTCGTAGTGCGACAAAGTATATAAAAATTTTGGAATGTGCTAAAAATCTATCTCAAAACTTTCGTCTTGTGCAGGTGCTGTCGCATGTACACTAAAAGTTCTCTTTGACTCTAGTCAGACTAGAGAAAATTCGTTAACACGAAAGTGAAGAGTTCTTTATATGCGTGAGTATCTTGTTGTGAACTTTCGTCAATTACAAAGTCTGCTTTGTAACCTACTTAATAAAGTGGGTGTTAAACTATCACTACACATAACCGCGACCATGGGATTAAAAAAGCCAGGTTCCTGAAGGGAGCCTGGCTATTGTTGGAATGGGACTGATTTAACGTTTCTTACGAAACACTCTTGTCCCTGCCCGAAAGAAGGATATTTGCCAATGAGGGTGATCTTGGTCTATATAGTCACCACTCACAATCCAGTAGCCGGACTGACACACATCATTCCACAACATGAGTACCCACACGATCCGGTCACTCTCTTCGTCGAGCATAAAGAAGAGATTGCAGCCCGCTAGACTGAGCTTGCCAGGCTTACCATCCTGCTGTGCGTTGTGAAGTGCCTTTATTTGACTCAATGTAAGCGCACTCGACCGGATGTCATCCTGTAGATAGACTTTGATCACGTCTTTGGTCAGCATGCGATCTGGTAAATCCACAGACTCGCATCCCTCGATTGCAGATGTCTCCCCCTCCCGCACTAGAGACAGTGCTACAAATGGTTGACTGATGATCAGGCCATAGCGACTTGAACGATTTGCCAGCCTTGGAGACGTCACCCAATACTCCTCATGGCGGAGGTCAATACTTAACCTCTCTTCCATAGGCATACTAGGTAGCACCAGACTTTTACTGTCCATGATTCTTCCTTCCGCCCGGTATGGGCATGTATGTGACTTGGTTTGACGCCTGCATTTCTGAAGACGCCGACTTTGTTTGGAACTTGCGTACTACCACGCGTGTCCCTGTTCAATAGGTACGTTTTTAAGGCGTACCGAGCACCACTACCGGTGTATTTTCCCTGATTTTACAGTGACTCTTAATTATGCATTCAAAAATCTCTCTTGTCAAGAGACGTTCTGTACCTATTTCGTAAGCAGGGGTCTCACTTTGTTGTAATATATAGAGCTTGTAATGCTTTAAAAATCTATCTCAATACTTTCGTCTTGTGCTGGTGCCGTCGCATGTACACCCAAATAATCACGGAGACGCTGCACTAAGAATAGGGCTGATCGCTCCTCCCCCATCGCTACAAATACATGCTTTACCTTAGAACAGCCCTTCCCCACAAATTCAATAAGTTGATCTCGATCTGCATGACCAGAATACCCACGGATTCGTGCAACCTTCGCCTTCACTTTGACATCAGTATCTAGTATTCTGATTTTTTTTGCCCCGTCATTGAGTAGACGCCCCAGACTTCCGACCGCTTGATACCCAACGAGGAGTAATGTTGTCTTAGGATCTTCAAGATAATTTTTTTCATGTTCGAGAATACGACCTCCATGACTCATGCCTGAACCAGCAATAATAATTTTTGCCCCACGTACCTCGTCTATCTCTCGGGAATCTTTTGTAGTTCGTGTGAATGAGAGTCGTGGAAAGTCGAAGATATCATCTCCATCCTTAATTTGAGCCTGCACTGTGTCTTTAAGATAGGAGGTGTACGTTCTGTAGATTTCGGTCACGCTAATTGCGAGTGGCGAATCGAGAAATACAGGGATTGGCGATATTGCCTTACTTTCAAAAAAGTTATTGATTTCATACAGCATTCCCTGTGTACGTTCCAAAGAAAATGCAGGGATAATCAATGTGCCTTGTTTTTTGATAGTGTCCTCAATATACATTTTAAGTAAATCAGATCGTTCGCTCACTTCTTCATGCGTACGATCTCCATACACACTTTCCATAAGTAGATAGTCATACCCTTCCGTCACCTCAGGCGGATTGAGGAGTGGTTGCGGAATGTTCCCAATATCTCCCGTAAACAGAAATTTCTTTCCCTTCCGTTCAAGGGTAATCATAGACGAACCAAGGATATGACCAGCATCAGTAAACGTCACCTGCACCTCAGAAGGTAGTGTGAACGTGTCATGGTAGGGGTGCGTCTTCCATAAGCGCATTGCGGTATCTATATCCTTTTCTTCAAAACAACGTGGCGTACCATAGCGCTCTGACTCATACAGCATCACCTTATATGCATCACGGAGCATGACGTGAGCCAATTCCTTAGTTGGAGGAGTCGAGTAAATAACACCTGTAAAGCCGTCATGCATGAGCTTTGGAATTCTCCCAATATGATCAGCGTGCGCATGTGTCACGAGAAGGACATCAACGGTACTTGGATCGTATGCAAATGTATCGCAGTTTGCTGTCATGGCAAACTTATCACCCTGAATGAGACCACAGTCAACGAGTATCTTTGCTTCACCGGTATCAAGCAAAAAATTTGCTCCCGTAACATTCCCCACACCGCCATAAAATGAAATACGTGACATATTTATTGTGCATCAAGCTCATCGAGTTTCCTGATCAAATAAAATCCGAAGAGCGAACCTAGTACATCCATACAGAAATCAATTGAGGTATCAATGACAAAGTATTCATCGTACATCGAAATACCTCCGTAAAACTCAAAAAGTTCCCATATCGCACCTATAATGACTGCAAGAATCAAATACCCTAAGGCTGTACTAAAAAACTTTGGTAAGTGAATATGTAAAAACGGTAAAATTGAAATACCAAATGCAACGCACACACCTCCAAAGAAATGGATAGGAAGATCTATCCATTCATGCGTCCAGTAGAGATGTAGATTGAGCGATATCGCATGCACTATAGCGAGTAAAGAAAGTGAGCTGAGAAGCAATACAACTTTAATTTTCATATTTCTTATCCTATCATGCCGTACTAAGATCATATAGAGAGATTACCCCACTAAAAAAACGTACCTTACAGTACGTCTCTTTAGTGGAGCAACGGCGCATGTTGCCTGACTCTGAGTTCAGGTGGGCACCCTTTCCAAGCACTTTTGAAATCTCGTCGCGTCGAGTTCTCATCCGTACTCGTGACTACAGGCAGCCCGAAATGTTCTATAAGCAAGAACATGCATACCGTAGCTCCACACAAAGTATAACAGAAACCGCATACACTCGGTGTATGCGGTTTCCATAAAGGTGTGAACAACTCAAATCTTCCACTAGTCCTTTTTTCCGTCGAGATCGATATCGTACATGATTCGCTCTTGTGCAGTCACATACTGCATGATTTCTTCTTCAGTAAACCATACCTTGATTTCACGTTCTGCTTCTTCTGGAGATTCTGAACAATGAATAAGGTTTCGTACTGCTCGATTTTCGTATGATGAATGTCCATATGAGTCAACTGTGTAATCTCCACGGATTGTACCAACGTCTGAGGTAGACGGCTCTGTAGTACCAACAAGCTTCGTCACAACCGCTACTGCCTGGTTTCCTTCAAGTACCATTGCAATAACTGGTGCTGCTGTCATATAGTCAACAATAGTATCAATGATAGCTCGTCCATACGCCATTGCATCTTTTTCAATTGGAAGACCCTGCTTGGTCAAATCCTCAATAATACGATTCCCTTTGCGAAGGAACCACTCGTCGTTTTTGTTGTAGTGAACCATGAGACGCTCCTTATCAGGCACAAACATCTTTACCGCAACAAATTTGAGCCCTGTTCGCTCAAAACGGCTAATAACCTCACCAATGAGTGATCGTTGGACGGTATCAGGCTTTAAAATAACAAATGTACGCTCTTGGTGTGGTTTTTTGGCACTCATATAATTAAAATTACGCGATTAGTACTAGAAAATACACCGTGAGTATACCTGAAAATGCCGTTATTTCAAGGTATGAGTATACGCATAACAACTTTATATATGAACACACAGTTCATAGTATTGGAACCCTGTAACAACCAATCCAAGGAATCCTATGAACGAACATAGTCTCCGCGTGCCGCTACTCAGTGAGAACGACATGCATACGTACGAACAAATCCTTTTTCAAACCCTGCATGCAAGTGGAGCAGCGGGGCAGCCGGATGAACATAGAGGGCTCATCGTCCTCGAAATTCCAGATCCTTTGGATGTCGTACTGACCGCATGTGAAGTTTTACTCAAGCTGCCTAAGGCGCAGTGTGAAGCACTTGTCGCAAGTGTTCCAGAGACAAATATGAGCTCTGTCGAATATACAGCACTCGTAAAAAGGATCTACGACTCAAACAGCGGGTTTTACGATATAACGAGTCGCGCAATTGCTTCGCAAATCGCCGTGATCAATGCAGTAATTACTGCGCACAATGCTGGCGTTGTATGACGCTACGCGTACAATGGTCCGAGAGCTTTGCTTTCGGACCATTTACATAACTGACCACTCTACTTCGTCATGATTTCTGGTCCCTTCTCTGTGATAGCAACAGTATGCTCAAAGTGTGCTGCACGTGACCCATCTACCGTAAAGACACTATATCCATCACCATCATCGTCAAACCATACATCTTTTTTACCCACGTTCACAATCGGCTCAATAGCAAATACATTCCCTACTTTAATAAGCGGCCCTGAACCTGCTTTCCCAAAATTAGGTACGAGTGGCTCCTCATGCACGGCGTGCCCTACCCCATGACCACAAAGAACCTCGACAATGCTAAATCCTCGCGATTCCACAAATGTCTGTACCGCATGCCCTATGTCACCAATATGATTCCCGGGCTTCGCTTGCTTAATACCAATTGCTAATGCTTCCCGAGTTACATCGATAAGTTTTTGAGACACAGGATCAATCTTCCCCACTGGTACCGTAATACCTGAGTCAACGATCATTCCTTCGTACCCAATCGACATATCAAGGTTGATAATATCGCCTTCTTTGAGAACCTCATCAGCGCGCGGCACACCGTGCTGTACGGTGTTATTCACCGACGTACAGAGTGCTGCAGGATAGGGATGTGCTGCAAATTCTGGATGGTACCCAAGAAGTACAGGCTCAGCACCATACTCTTCTGCAAGCTGGAGGGCATAATCATTAATATCCTCCGTAGACACTCCTGGCTTTGAATACTCTCCAAGAGTTTTGAGTATACGCGCAAGAATTTTACCTCCTTTTCTAAGGGATTCTATTTCTTCTAATGTTTTAATTTTAGCCATAAATGAGATACCGAGCGAAGCGACTATATCGAATGTATGTGGCCTAGAAGTTACAGAGCGCAAGCGACTATAACTTCTGGTCTGCCATTACTTCAATTTATACCATGAAGTAATGGCAGAGATTTGCTCTTTCCTAGAGCCAATCGCTGGACTTATCGATGGATGATAGCCACTCATGATTATTATTGTAAAACGTGACTATATTAAGTTGAGAGCACCAAGGATTTGGCTGTGTACCTCATTAATAGACTTGGTGCCATCGCAATCTACAACCGTAGTGTGCATCCTTTCTCGATAATAGGCAAGTACCGGCAAAGTCTCTTCACGATACCAGCAAAGCCGGGCTTCTATCGATGTATCAGTATCATCCTGACGTGCACGTTTAATCATTCGTTGTCGCACAATGTCCTCACTTGTCTCAAGGTTGATAATCGTAATCTCCGTCCTGTTATAGAATGCAAGCGCACTTTCTAAGACCTTTGCTTCATTCACTGTGCGCGGGAACCCATCAATAAGTACATGGCAGTCTGCATCAACATGATGATGAAAGGCATCCCCCCATAAGACTACTGAAAGAAACAGTGGTTGCAAAATTCCCGTATCAAGTGTTTCTGCCATTTTCTTTTCGGTATATCCCTCCCGCTTTGCAGCAAGTGCACGAAAACGCCGTCCTGTCTGGATATCCACCACACGCGTCTGAGGATCCTGTGCTTCTAAAGCTCTCGTGAGTAGTTCAATTTGCGTCCCCTTCCCGCTTCCTTGTGGACCGATAAAAATAATAGTGCGCGGTGAATGATTCATGGGCGTGAAATTATATTTTCAACTATCGTATGTAATGCTTCTTTTGCTGCTTCAAGCTCATTATCATTATTGTACACAATGAAATCTGCCTGATCTTTGTATGACGTCTCTTCTAGGTAGTGAATATGTCGAAGAGAGAGTTCTTCATCACTCATAGGTGCACGTGAAAGTGCGCGGGCTTTGAGTGTCTCCCAGTCCCCTGCATCAATATACACCACCGTACAAGATTCTTTCGGGATAAGCGTGCGTAAACTACGGACACCATGAAGGTCAATCTCGTTAATGACTACATTGCCACACTCCAAATGCTTGAGCAATTCAGACTTAAGCGTTCCATAGAAGTTACCGCTAAATTCTGCCCACTCCATAAAATCACCAGCAAGTGTCCTTCGTTCAAACTCCTCTCGCGAGATAAAAAAATAATCTTTCCCCTCTATTTCTCCTGGTCGCTTCGTACGCGTTGTGCAGGAAACCAATCGTTGAATTTGAGGATATTGCTGAATAATGTGAGAAATAAGCACACCTTTACCGCTCCCCATTGGAGCCATGATTAAAATTAAGTGTCCTTTCACATCTCTTAACATATGGCTACTACACTATCAGTTTTTACGTTGGACGCAACAGTAGTGATCAACTATGCTAAAATAAAGAATCTTCTGTACTTGCGGAAAGTTCGCGAAGAAACAAAGTTTTTGATTGAGCCATACGTCTGTATGGTGAAGAAAAAACTGTAGTTTCGACAATGAAATTTCCCAAGTACAGAAGATTCTCAGCATGGAAAGAAAACATATCATTACCCTCTCCGGCAAACCCGGTAGCGGCAAATCATCGACAGCAGACCGTGTAGCGGAAATGCTTGGATATACACGATATTCATCGGGTGAATCTGTTCGTGCGTTTATTCACAAGCAAAAAATCACCTTGAGTGACTTCAATAAACGTGCCGAGAGTAAGCCAGAAATTGACCACCATATTGATGAGGACCTACGTAAGCTTCGTGACCATAATGACATTGTGATTGACTCACGTCTTGGTTTCTATTGGATCCCCGAATCCTTTAAGGTGTACCTTGATCTCGACAACGATGTTGCTATAGCCCGTATTTTTAAAGATGCCGGCATGAATACACTTCGTAGTGAGTCTGGTGAAGGAAGCCCCACCATGTCTGACGTGATGGATCAGGTAGAAGAGCGTATGCGAAGCGAACGTACACGTTTTAAGAAGCTCTATGGAGTCAATCCATACAGTATTGAACATTTTGATTTAGTTATTGATACTGCGCGGCATAGCCCCCAGACCGTCGCCCTCACTATTTTTGATACATATAGAAAATGGCTTGTCTCTTCAAGCTGGAAACAGGTGGTGAGTCGGGTACCACTTGGATTCTCATTTAAACACTAACGCACAGTCATAAAATTCTCATCTACGGCGTTGCTTGCCCCATGCAGACATTCACCGTAATACCTATACGTTTCATGTCCTCATGCGTTAGCGCCTTGCACCTGAAAATTTTCTAACTATGCTTGATTGTAAAACAGATCCTATTACACTTGTTACTGAGAGATAATCTGAAAGAGTCAGATACGAGGAACACAAGAAAAAAGACCCGAGACGTACATAGGTACCATTTTTGATTTAACAATGATGGAGTAAACAACTAAGGTAGTAGTAGACCCTCAAAGACGAGGCGGGTAAACAAAAAGCCGGGAGACGTATTCAACATACGACGACCGGCTTTTTGTGTAGCCTAACAAAGTATATGAGGGTCTAATACTGTCGAAGTGAGACTTGTGAGTCCACTCGCCGTACAATATCTATAACCACCGAAACCGCAATAAGGAGAGCTGTCCCACCAATAGCAAGTGTGGTAACACCGGTGAGTATCTGCATTAACATTGGAAGTATTGCAATAACACCCAAGAAGAGTGCTCCAGCAAATGTGAGGCGTGTAATCAGTTTTCCAAGATACTCTGAAGTGTGAGCACCTGGACGAATACCAGGAATAAATGCCCCTGTACGTTGCAGATTCTTTGACATTGCATCAGGGTCAAAAGTAACTGCTGTATAGAAGAAGGTAAAGATGAATACGAGAGCAAAGTACACCACCGCATACAATTCTTGATTCTGGAAGAATGCTGTTACTTTCTCAGTCAAGGAAGCGACATTCGGTACGTTGAATGATGAAAGAATATTCAGCACCATCTGTGGGAAAAGAATAATAGAAAGCGCAAAAATAATTGGAATCACTCCTGCTTGATTGAGACGTAGTGGTAAATAGCTTGTGGTACCACCGTATGTCTTCCCTTCACGAACTTGCTTTGCATGCGTAATCGGAACCTGACGTTCAGCTTGTGTCATGACGACCACAGCATAAATAATGCCGATTGCAGCAACGAGGAACCCTGCGTAGAGTGGAATTTGCGCAGCATCAAAACTAAAGAGTAACTGACTTACTGACGCAGGCAAGGTTGCAACAATACCCGCAAAGATAATAATTGACACTCCGTTCCCTATTCCGTATTCAGTCACCAGCTCTCCAAGCCAAAGGAGGAGTAGCGAGCCTGCTACCACAATGACAATATTCACAATGAATTCGAATGTAGTAAGCCCAGTAATTACTCCCTGAGTTTTAAGCAGAGTAAGGAAACCAAATGCTTGGAGAATTGCAAGAGGAAGCGTTAATTGTCGACTGTACTGTGTGAACCGTGCTCGCCCGGTCTCCCCCTCTTCAGAGTACATTGCTTTGAGCTTAGAAGACATAACGGTCATCAGCTGCATAATAATAGACGCCGTAATAAACGGTCCTACACCAAGCATCACAATCGAGAGATTTGAAAGTCCCCCACCTGAAAAGATATTAAGAAGTCCTAAGAATTGGTTGTTTTCAAAAAATTGCTCAAGTACCAACAGATCAACACCAGGAATTGGTACTGAGGTCAGACCTCGAAAAAGAAGCAGTGCAAAAAGCACGAAAAGAATACGGTCGCGAATCGCCTTTTCTGAAACAATAATTTTTAATTTTTGAAGAAGAATATCCATTCCAGTATCACGACCCATTCATATAATGAATAAGTCATGCGTTATGTATTAGTAATATCGACAAACCCGCTCTGCGTGAGACATACCCATGGTATCACAATTTTCTCAAACAGTTCTGTGAGTCTGGACTGTGTTTTTAGAGAACAGAACCGCCTACAGCTTCGATTTTTGCCTTTACAGATGCTGAGTAGATACATCCAGAAAGCGTGATTTTCTTGGTAAGATCACCCGTTCCAAGAATTTTAACCTTTGGAACTTTCCCTTTCTTTGTTGAAAGTACACCCTTTGCAAGTAGTGTTGCTGGAGATACAGTATCTCCTACCTCAAAAGCAGCTTCAATGGTCTTTAGATTAATCACAACAGGAAGTACCTGTTCATTATTAACTGTTCGGGCACGATTCTTGCCGTATCCACGAAGTTTTGGAATTCGCTTGATGATATCGCGCATTTCTGGGCGATTACTGTTACCAGTACGTGCTGTTTGTCCTTTACCTCCCTTTCCAGAAGTTTTACCACGCTTTCCGCCGCGTCCAACACGCTTTGCAGTTTTGCGAATGGTCTTTGGTTGTAGTTGATGTAATTGCATGCCTAGTTTTTCTTAATGAATGTAATGAATTTAGAAAAAGTTGGCCGTCGCAACATGCTATTCCTAATGCAATGTTGCGATCGCCGAACTCATTCTTACCATTTACAGTCTCTTGTGATTACTTATAAAAATTATTATGCCTTAAGCATCTTAAGTGCAGCAATTGCTGCTCGTGCGTTGTTAAGCTTATTCTTACTTCGAGAGAAGATCTTTGCAGTAACATCCTTCACTCCACCGAGTTCAAGCACGGTACGAACAGAGCTTCCCGCCACAAGTCCTCTACCTGGCGCTGGCATAATCATAACTTCACTTGAAGCAAGCTTGGTGTGTACGTCATGTGGAATATGCTGATGCTTATTGAGTGGAATTTCGATAAGATTCTTACGCGCATTTCGTACTGCCTTTTCAATTGCGAGTTGGGTGTCTCCAGCCTTTCCAATACCTACACCAACTTTGCCTTTCTTGTTACCAATCACAATAGAGACGCTAAAACTAAATCGTCGTCCTCCGGCCATAACACGGGTTACACGTCGGATACTGACAATTTTCTGATCAAATTCTGAACGTACGCGTTCTTCTCGACGTGGCGCTCGACGTGCTCGACGTGGGTTACGTCGCGCGTTTCGATCTGCTTCGTCCGCACTTCGGCGACCAGTACCAAGCAGCGCTTCTGCTCCAGTATCGGCAGCGGGTGCATCGGCGGTAGTCGTCTCCACTCCGGAGTCTACTACCAAAGTTGAAACATCTGTTTCATTTGTAGCTTCCTGCTGTTTGTTTTCACTCATGGTTAGGGTAATGTCAATAAATTAATTAAAATGCGAGACCTCCTTCACGTGCGCCTTCAGCGAGGCTGACAACCGCACCTTGATATTGGAATCCTCCTCGGTCAAATACAACTTTTTCGATACCTTTCTTCTTTGCTTCTGCTGCTATCATTCCGCCAACTTCTTTTGCACGATCAAGCGCAGTCTTTCCTGTTGCTTTTCGTGCATCAATGCCAACGAGCGTAACTCCGCTATCATCGTTGATAAGCTGCGCGTAGATAAATCGATTACTTCGATACACGGCAAGACGTGGGCATTCTGCAGTCCCTTTCACCTTCGCACGAATACGCGCATGTCGGCGAATTCTTTTTGCTGTTTTTTCTGATGTGATACTCATGATACGTTTGTTACGAGCCTTGGGTTATGCAACACCCTTCTTACCTTGCTTTCGAATAATAAACTCACCCTTGTATCGAATACCTTTACCTTTGTATGGTTCTGGTTTCTTTACTTTTCGGATGTCAGCGGCAAACTGTCCAACTACTTCCTTATCAATACCCATGATTGTAATCACTCCTTTTTCAGTAGTCATGGTAACGCCTTCTGGTGCATTGAGTTCTACAGGATGCGAGAAGCCAACAGAAAGCTTGATTTTTGATCCTTGCGCATCTGCCTTATATCCCACTCCTTCGATTTCAAGAATCTTCTTGAAACCTTCAGTCACACCAAGAATCATGTTGCGGAGGTGTGCTGCGTATGTTCCCCACAGTGCGCGAGATTTTTGTGTATCTTTTGCTTTTGCGAAAGTCACCGTATTGTTATCGAGTGTAACAGTAATATCACCGACAATATCGCGTGAGAGTTCACCTTTTGGTCCTTTAACTTTGAGCACATTCGAGACAAACGTTACTTCAACGCCTGCTGGAATTTCAATTGCTAGTTTTCCTAATCGACTCATATGTTTATAATTACCAAATGATGAATAGTTCTTCTCCACCGACATTCTTTTCCTTTGCTTCTTCGCCGGTCAAGATACCTGCTGGTGTTGATAGAATGCGCTTACCTCGTCCGAATTTCACTGGGAATATTTCAGATACGCTGAGATAGAGTCTTCGACCAGGCTTTGAGACTCGTTGTACTCCCTGAATATGATGAACACCGTTCACATCGTACTTCAGTGTAATATCAAGCGTCTTCTTAACCTTTTTTCCGTACTTGTCCGCACTCGTAATAAACCCCGCATCAACAAGTTTGTCAGCAATTGCTGCTTTAAGCTTTGAAAACGGAATACTTACCTTTGTCTTTCGAACCATCCCTGCATTTTTGAGCTGGATGATGAAGTCTCCTACTGGATCGTTTACCATGATGATTTCTTTATTCCTGGTATAAGTCCTTCATGTGCTGCCTCACGGAAACAGATACGACACATATCGAAATCTCGCATGTATCCTCGCTTACGTGCACACTTGAAGCATCGTCGTACAACCTGGCTCTTGAATTTTGGCGTGCGCATTGCACGTAAAATAATTGATTTTCTTGCCATGCTTAGATTTTGTGATGAGCGTGAGCGAATTAGAAAATGTTAGCCGTCACTTTAATGAACCCCCGTTCTTTAAAGTGAGCGCCCTACTTTCTAAGCTCACGCCACACTATCTTTCAACTAGTCTTATAAACGTAACTGGTGAGCCGTTTCACTGCGAATCAGTGACTACACTCTCCTAACGCAATACTCACAAAGACTCGCTTTCCGTCACTTTTCTCTCGGAAAAGTTTGATCGGCGCGTCTAGATTCACCCAATATAGGTAGAAACGTGAGAGTATGCGAATATCGCTACGGGTGTGAATATACCAAAATTAGGGCTTAAAGTCAACAAAACCCCGGGGCACGCACGCGGTGCGCGCGTATGCCACGGGGTTGCTTCAACTCATCAAGATCTTGATCACTTGAACAAGAAATCCTGATTCGGACGATGGGCTGGCTTGCCACGATTGGGATGTGGATTCGTGACCGATGGTCTCAAATCAAATCCTTGACTCGGGTCATGCGATCCTCCATTTTTTTCGCAGTGCGCGCGCCACTTGACCCCTTGGTCATCACCGAAATGAATCACCTGACCTCCTTCAGGAGTAGTAATTCTCTTAATTAACGCAGTTGCCATCGTTTCTCCTTGTGTCCCAAAATCAACCGTGATTCTAGGATGTCGCATCATACGTCAGAAACATGCAGTACGTCAATATAAAAAATTAACATCAAACAAAACAAAACCGCACAGGTGTGTGGTTTTGTTTTGTTTGCTCTAAAATTATTTGTTCTTTCGCTTTCCTTTCTTTTCTTCAGTTCCTGGCTTTTGAAGTGGGAGACCGATAGCGCGGAGGAGTGCCTCTGCTTCTTTCTTGGTCTTTGCGCTTGTAACGATAGTGATACCGAATCCAAACACATCCTTAAGTTCTTCATCTGCTGTTTCTGGGAAGATGGTGTGCTCCTTGATACCGAGTGTGTAGTTACCCATATCATCGATAGCGCTCACACGAAGCCCACGGAAGTCTCGTGTTTGAGGAAGTGCAAGGTGAATCAATTTGTGGAGGAAATCATGCATGCGTGGTCCACGAAGTGTCGCTTGATACCCAATGATCTCACCTTCTCGAAGCTTGAATGATGCAATAGACTTCTTTGCTCCACGACCAATAGTCTTTTGACCAGTGATACGTGCAAGACGATCCTGGATAAGCGCAATTTTTTGCTTATCTTGAATCTTTCCTACTCCCGTTGCAACCACAACCTTAAGAACACGAGGTGCTTGCATGACATTCTTATACCCAAACTCTTCTTTGAGTGCTGGATATATCCCCGCTAATGTTTCTTTCATTGTTTTCATACGACCAAAATAATTATTCCTTACACGTACTTATATTAAATCTTTGCTCCCGTAGGTCGAGCAACGCGAACTTTCTTCGCTTTTTCTCCCTCTCCTTCCACAATGTATCCTACTCGGACAGCCTTCCCTGTCTTTGCATCCTTAATACCTACATTTGCAGCTGGTATTGGCATTGGCTTTGTTACAATTTGCCCTTGTGAACCTCGACGCTTTGATTTCTGATGACGAGTCACCATATTCATACCCTCTACCAATACTTCATGCTTCTTCGGGAATGCACGAATGACGGTACCGCTCTTTCCGCGATCCTTTCCTGTAGTGATGACAACTGTGTCTCCTTTTTTAATCTTCATATGCAAATAATTAGATGTGTTATACAACTTCTGGTGCGAGTGAAACAATCTTCTGGTATCCAGCTTCTCCAAGCTCACGAGGGATTGGACCAAATACGCGGTTTGCTTTTGGCTCTTTCTTTTCCTTGTCGACAAGTACTACGGCATTATCATCGAAGCTGACGTATGATCCGTCCTTTCGGCGGTACGCTTTCTTCTGGCGCACAACTACTCCGTAGACAACATCTTTCTTCTTTACCTGCTTTCGTGGTTCTGCAGTCTGAATTGAAAGCACAACAAGCTCACCAAGTTCCGCATATCGCTTCTTTGAACCTCCAAGAACTTTAAATACTCGGCCGATCTTTCCGCCTGAGTTGTCAGTTATCTTGACTATTGATTGTGGTTGAATCATATCTAAAAAATGAAGAAGCGATTAACTCTTGACGAGCTCAAAATGCTTTCGCTTTGAGAGCGGGCGTGTCTCACGGATTTCGACCTTATCACCAACTTGCGCAGTATTTCCCTTATCATCTACCAAAAACTTCTTGGTTCGACGCATAAACTTCTTGTACTTTGGATGCATTACGTAGCGTTCAACAGCGACCGTGATGGTGTCTTGCATTTTGGACGCGACAACGGTACCACGAAGCACACGTCCATTCGCGAGTGTTGTTTCTGTTGTTGTTTTTTCTGTTGCCATGATGTTTGTATAAATGCTACTTGTTATGCTTCCTTCCGAGTTCGTGCACCGAGCTCAGTGAGCGTGCGTGCAATATCCCGACGAAGTGTGCGAATAACACGAGTGTTGCGCATCCCACTCCCTGCAGTACCGAAACGGAGTTTGCGAAGTTCTTCTCGTTTCTCCGTAATCGCCGTAAGGAGTTCTGCTTCAGTTTTGTTTTGTAAATCTGTCATATTCATATTTGGTTACACGCGTGTTTCGTCGCGAGTGACGACCTTTGCCTTAAGCGGGAGCTTCGCAGTTGCTTTACGAAGCGCTTCTCGTGCTATTGCTTCTGGTACACCATCGATTTCAAAAAGGACTCGACCTGGGCGAACATCGAAGATGAAGTGATCTGGATCTCCTTTTCCTGATCCCATTGGTACTTCAGCTGCCTTCTTCGTCACCGGCTTATCGGGGAAAATACGAATCCAAATTTTTCCGGTTTTTCCGAGCGTTCGAGAAATAACACGACGAGCTGCCTCTATTTGGTTTGATTTTACTCGTGATTGTGTTTGTGCCTTAAGACCGAATTCACCAAATGATACGGTTGTACCTCGTGTTTCTGGTGCATTCAAACGATCGACATGCTTTCGATCTGTTTGCCACTTTCGGTGTTTTACTTTTTTAGGGAATAACATAAGCCAATTTTATTATGCTGCGCGATTACGACTTCGACGATCCTTTTGCGTTGCTTGCTCTTCAGCGTTTGCCTTTCGGTCAGTGAAGATATCTCCGCGATAAATCCATACTTTCACACCGATTGATCCGTATGGGAGCATAGCTTTCTCACGTGCAAAATCAATATCAGCACGAAGTGTTTGGAGTGGAATACGGCCACGCTTAGTTTCCTCTTTACGTGCCATTTCAGCACCTCCGAGACGTCCTGACGCAATGATACGAATACCTTTTACATCACGATTTGCCATCACCTTCTCTGCAGTTTGCTTCATAATACGGCGAAACGGCATTCGTTTCTCCAGACCTTCCACAATCATTTGACCAACAATTGATGCACTCGTCTCTGGTGAACGAATTTCTTCGATGTCAATCTTGATTTCTGGCTGAATTTCAAGTTTAAGAGTGCGAAGAAGCATATCAATCTCCTTCTTGAGTTTGGTTGCTCCTTCTCCACTTCGACCAATGATAAGACCTGGTCGTGAGGTACTGATGATAATTCGATAAATCTTATCGTTACGCTCAATCTCTACGTTCGCCACATGCATATTGCGAAGCTTTGTTGCAAGATGCTTACGCACAGCGCCGTCAGTACGAATGTATTCTCGATACTTCTTAGGGTCAGCAGCAAACCATCGTGACTTCCAGTCACGAATGACTCCGAGGCGTTGTACGTATGGATGGGCGACGTGTGTCATGGTAGTTAATTATTTAAAAATTATTTTGTTCCTAATTCAACGGTGATGTGGCTATTGCGCTTGTTGATTCGTGCTGCAGTTCCGCGTGCACGTGGCATAAAACGCTTGAACACAGTTCCTTTGTCGACGGCAACTGACTTAATAACAAGAGCATTAACGTCTACACCTTGTGACTTTGCGTTTGCAAGTGCCGACTTAATAAGCTTAGAAAATGGCTCAGATGCTCGTTTGTTAACAAACGACAGTGTTTCAAGTGCCTTTACAGCACTTTTTCCACGTACAAGATCCGCAAGAAGTCGAACTTTACGTGGTGATTGGCGATAGTTTTTGAGAAAAGCTTTCATAATGTGAATATTCTAGACTATTTGGTTGTGGTCGCCTTAGCTGCCTTCGCTGCTGCAACTTCTGCTTCCTTCTTCTTTACCTCAAGATCCTTCTGCATCTTACCTCCGTGTCGGATAAACTTCTTTGTTGGAGAAAATTCACCGAGTCGATGTCCTACCATTTCCTCTACTACCAAGACTTCCACATGGGTCTTTCCGTTGTGTACACCAAACTTAAAGCCGAGCATTTCTGGTGAAATGACGGAAGCACGGTCCCACACTTTAATAACTCCAGTTTGATCTGGTTTCTTATCCTGAATTTTCTTCAAGATTTTTGGATTGATATATGGTCCTTTATATAGTGATCGTGACATAACTCAAAAAGCGCAGTTGCGCGTGAAAAGGTTACTCTGCCAATTATGCTGGTGAGAACCTCGTGTAATAACAGGTAACGGCCAGTCTTAAACGAAGTGCCCACAAAACTCGTAATGCGTGTGCCTCACCTGCCAGGGATCAGCAATCTCGCGGAGGTTCTGGAACGAGGGCTATAGTACGCGAAATGAATCTATATGTCAACTATAGTCTAAGACACAGAAACCTCGAATTCTATACACAGTAGCTTCTTTTATTCAAAGACTTTACATGTACTATTATTCATGTCTTAAAACGTCTAACTCAGAAGGGACCTATTTATGGACAGCACAAGACATGTTCTTTTTATGGTGAGCAAGGACACGATACCTGCGGATCTTTTGAAACAGCTTGTGGATTGCAGGCATGTGCACATACTCACCCTCCATATCACTATTGAACAGCTACAGGAAGGGCTGTACCGTGCACATACTCAGCCGTCCGCCAGTGATCTTGCGGAGTCGACCAAGCCGCCCATCTTCACAAACTCTGGACTCACTGATGCGGGTGCCATTCTGAGTTTGATCCAGAGACTTGTTGGCGCCTAACCGCTCCAGTCAGCCCTGGTGCACCCTGACAGAATGCCTGTACCTTACACGTACGGGCCTTCTTTTATTTAAAAAGGGTCTACCTGAATCGAAACTCAGGTAGACCATTTCCTCGTTCGGCGCTTTCGTCACCGAGATCTTGGCGGCACTACTTTTGCCACCTCAACATCAGGCGTGACTCCGCACCCCCCTTCTTTGCCCTTACAGGTATCAGTACATGCATTCGCAAACACCGTCCCAATGCGTGTACACGAATGTTGGACTTTGTCCGCATCGCTTTTCCAACCTGCAAACCCCGCATATATTGCGACCAAAATCGCAACTATGCTCATAACTCTACGTTCCATGAATGATCCTCATTCCCTACCACATGGCAGTGCGGACATTAAACCACAAAACATTGGTACTCGCTACACACGGAATGAAAATGTCAGTACGAGTACCCCCACTCACTCATAGAACTTCAATAGGGCTGCCAAACAACCGCGACTCCCAAACCTGGCGCTTTATGACGCAAACTAACGAGCGCCAACGTTATTGTTCTTCCGTCATGGCTTTGCGACACAACCACACGCTCACCTCTATACACACTTGAAGAGAAGAGCCGCCTCCCTCCAAAGAGAGCTGTGCCTTTGGTATGAAATACTGATGCGGCAGTTCCTACCAACGTATAGATATCCGGGATAATCGTTCCAGGGACAAGTGAACGTTCATAGAAACGATACTCCCGGCCAACCAAACATTTTCCGAGCGCCATCAAAACCCATTCCGAGCGCTCAATCTTCTCATCCTGGGCACAGAGTAGCGAACACGGTGCTACGAACTCCAACCCGTGTTGCTCACATATTTTGAATGTATCGAGGCTGGTTTTTGAAGTCGCGGCTTGGTTCCACACCGCAATACCACCTCGCCATGCAGCCTCGGTAAGCGTCATGAGTGAGTATGGGACCATCTCTGTTCTACCGACTGATCCGTATTCAAACTCAGAATTCTCAACACTATACAACGAGGATACATTAGCGGCTCCAAGAATTTGTCGCATTTGTGCAACAGCAACTCCTTTTTTGTCCTCATGATTCGCATTAAAACGCGAAACAAATAAACCCCGCACATTGTGGCGCATAGTACGCACGAGTGAATCCAATTGCATTTTATTTCTCCGTAGATGATCGTATTGACGCTTCTTAATCCGACTGATATCTGTCGGTACTTCTAAAATTTAAAGCCGTCATATCCCCATATAGATTACAAAAAAATCAGAATACCATTTCACTTCCCCTTCACTTTGTATTCGCTTCTCACGCTCCGCTCGAAAGTAGACAAACAAAAAATCGCACGTCATCTGACGTGCGATTTTTTGTTTGTCTACTTTCCTTTATTGAGCATAAGTCGTCCTGGTTTTCGTCGAGACACAATGAATGTATTCGACTGTTTCTTTGGACTTCGTGACTTCTGTCCCTTTCCAACGAAGCGACCTTGTTTGGTCTTCGCGCGACGTAGTCCTCGTGGAGCACGTCCCTCTCCTCCTCCATGTGGGTGGTCAACAGCGTTTCGTGCGCTTCCTCGTGTCTTTGGACGGACACCACGGTAGCGTGCACGACCAGCCTTACCAAGTGTGATCAAACGATATTCTTCGTTTGATACCACACCAACCGTTGCCCAGCATGTACTGAGTACGCGGCGGATTTCGCTTGAAGGCATCTTGATAAGTGTGTAGCCTGCGTCTTGCGCGACTACTTCACCGTATCCTCCTGCAGAACGTGCAATACGTGCACCTGCTCCAGGCTTAAGTTCAATTGCGAATACAAAGGTTCCAACAGGAATCTGTTGCAGTGGTAGACGGTTTCCAGACTTTGGCTTTGCAGTCTCACTGACCACAAACTCATCACCCTTTACCATCCCCTTTGGTGCAAGTACGTACCGTCGTTCACCATCCTTGTAGAGTACAAGCGCAATGAAACCTGATCGGTATGGATCGTATTCTACTGATTCGACAATCGCTGGCACATCCTTCTTATTGTAGATAAAGTCCACAATACGATAAGTACGCTTATGTCCTCCTCCGCGATAGAGATTCGTAGTACGACCAGTACTATTGCGTCCTCCAGTACTTTTACGTCCCTGTGTAAGACTCTTTAAAGGTGCATTCTTAGTATTTGTGAGTACTTCCTTATAGGAAACCACAGTCATACCACGGCGACCTGCTGATGTTGGTTTATATTTTTTCATGCCAATTTTTTGAGCGTAGCAAATAGAGAAATGCATGTTGACCATGTCCGACTCTATCCCACCAACGCTCTGTAATTACGTACTGATAATAATTTAAACCAACTCAATGCGGTCCCCCTTCTTGAGGTACACATAAGCCTTTCGTAAACCGTGTACCATCATGTCTCGACCGCGCATGCGCGACATTGAATGGCGAGGCTGTCTGTTCACAATGTGTATACGCACTGGTGTCACATTGTAGAGTGCCTTAATAGCATCACGTACATCAAATTTTGAAGCACCCTTTCGGATTTCAAATGTATACACATTCTTATCTGAGAGGACTGCTGCTTTTTCGGTAATACGTGGCTTAATGATGACCGAAGTCACACTTGTCGTGTTGATACGTGCTGGCTTACTAGCCTTCACTGTAGCAACCTCTGTCGAAGTGGTTTTTTCGGTATCTTTTTTTCCAAAAAATCCCATATTACTTATTTACAGTCATAGCCTTACGTGCCGTTTTGGTAACCACTCGTGTTTCTAGCGTCTTGAGTGACTCCTCAGGTTTTGCGACTACAACATACTTATAGGTGAGTAATTCAACTGGGTTTACGTCCTTCACATTCATGACATGAACGTTCCCAAAGTTGCGAAAACTAAGTTCTGCTTGTTCATCTCGATCTGAGAGCACAATGAGTGCAGCGTTCGTCTTCTTTGTTCCTATATCCTTCTTCCCTTCAACACCAGCAATAAGTGTAAGGAACTTTCGTGCCTCAGCTGATTTTGGTGTTGCAAAGGTGAGCGCATCAACAAACACAACCTCATCATGTGCGAATTTTTGTGAGAACACTGTTGCAAGTGCTTTCGCGCGCGCATTCTTATTGATCTTGTTTATATAATTACGTTCATTTCGTGGACCATGTGACACACCTCCTCCAACCCATATTGGAGAACGTGAAGATCCGTGTCGCGCACGACCGGTACCTTTCTGCTTCCATGGCTTCTTTCCTCCTCCACGCACTTCGCCGCGACCCTTAGTATGAGCAGAGTTTGCACGCGCGTTTGTTTGCATGCTTACTACCACATCGTGTACGAGGTCAGCATTCCATGCGACACCAAATACTTTTGGTGACAAAGTGATCTTTGAAACTTCCTTCCCTTCTTGTGAATACACATTCGCTTCAAGCGCACGTGTTACCTTTGTTTTAAGATTCTTTTCCATATGCTATACGCTACGTACTTCTACTAAGGTTCCTCGTCGACCTGGTACCGCACCTTTCACAAGAAGAATATTTTCTTCTTTGTTCACTGCGATAACCTTTAAATTCTTTACGGTAATACGATCACCACCCATACGTCCAGCCATGCGTGTTCCTTTGAACACTCGCTGTGGACCAGTGGCACCGATTGATCCTGGGGTACGAAGTGTATTCTTCATACCGTGACTTCCTGGACCTCCACGGAAATTGTGACGCTTCACCACTCCCTGGAATCCCTTTCCTTTTGACACCGCAGACACGAGTACGAGATCTCCTGCGGCAAACATTGATACATCAAGTGATGCATCCTTTGCGAGTTCAGGTAATGTCTCTTGTACTCCTGTTCGTGCACGGAACTCAACAACGTGCTTAAACGCACCTCCTTGATGTCCTGTCTGTGCCTTATTTACTCGATGAGCTTTCTGCTCACCTGAAGCAATTTGTACTGCCTCATATCCATCCTTTTCCTTTGTCTTCACCTGCGTCACTTTTGCAGGTGTTACACGAAGGATTGTGACTGGATGTGCGACGCCCTGAGCATCAAACACTTGGGTCATGTGCTCCTTTGTTCCGAGAATAAACTTCATCAAATTGGAACTAACTTATAAATAGCTTTTCATGACCAGTAAACAAAAACGCGATTTTAGATCGCAAGCACAAGCTCGCTGATTCTAAAATCGCGTTTTCGTGCCCATTGGTCTTCCGTTACATAACGGAGTACGTAGGTCTTTAAAAAGCTGGGAGTGAGTATACCCTGATTTTCAAAAAAAGCAATAAACAAAAGGGTGTCTCGAAAGACACCCTTTTGTGCGCCCCCATGCCGACCACTCTGCACTCAGGCAATTGGGCCAAATGCATCGTATGCAAAATACACCTCCTGTGTCATTCCAGCGTTATCACGCCGTTGTATCCAGAGATACTCCTCTGCAAAAGCCTTGTCGTCGGTACAGAGGCGTACTTGCCACGAAATTACCTGTTTTTTATGGCGTGGTGCCATATCTGGATGATGATATCCATGGAACCTCAACACAACCACATGATCTGGCGGCGCACAAAATATTCCGTTGTCACTCACCCCTACCGGTACAGTGAATATGACGCTCGAACTTACAACCTCAGGGATCCCCATAACACTCTCCAAGGTGAATGCCCATCTGCGCACATGGCAGATGCAGGCGTCGACAGTATAGCATCTCGCCACTCTATATAAACACGAGCTATGTTCCTAAACATTTAGGGGTTCAACCCCTAAATATCAAAATCGTAGGGGTTGGACCCCTACGATTCTGATAATATTCCTAGAGAGCAACAACGCTCTGTTGTACATTCAAAAAAAATTTATGAGCCCCTACTCTGTCCCGCTTTTCGGCTGATTGTGAGTACTCGTATTCGTCGCTGAAACATTTGATTTTTCAAATATTTTAGGTAGAGCACCCAGCATCATAAGTACAGCACCGATCGGCACAGTCCAACTTCCTACATAAGTATAATTAACCATATTATTAGCAGTGTCTGATTGTAGAAGAAATCCAAGCGCTGCCCATCCTATTCCCCAAACAAACGGGCCAAAAAATAGCAACGCCCCCAATATCATTATTATTTCACCAACTTTTCTCAACATCTTTAACATAAGAATATTCCTTATCTGATAGCAATTCAATTACTTCATAATAGCAGGCCTCAACTATTTATAAACACGCCATTCTTCAAATCCTCCATCGCAGTTTTAATTTCTTCCTCGGTATTCATCACAATAGGCCCGTGTGATACGACAGGTTCACGGAGCGGTGTTCCGCCAATCACAAGAAATTGTGCTCCATCCTTCCCTCCGCTACATGCCATATCAAAATCATTCGTGAGAAGTCCAATTTCTCCTGCGCCAATCCAAAGTTCTGTCCGATCATCTCGTACGGAGACTCGTCCCTCTAGTACATAAATAAAATAGGTATCGTCACGAAGTGTGGGAAGTGAAAACAATGTATATGGAGGAACAGTCACACTCAGATACGTGACCGGGACAAGTAAGTCACGTACGGGACCACTCGTACCCTGGTACGACCCTGCAATGACACACACATCCTTCTCTCCTTCTTGTATACAGGGAATATCTGCTTTTCTAATTTCTTGATAGCGAGGGCCTGTCATCTTGTGTACGCGCGGAAGGTTCACCCACAATTGGAATCCTTGAATACCCTCTTCAGTCTCAATTGGCATCTCCTCATGCATAATTCCACTTCCTGCGGTCATCCATTGCACATCTCCGTCACCAATCTTTCCCTTATTCCCTATACTGTCACAGTGCTCCACTGTACCCTTCAGAATGTAGGTTACGGTCTCAATGCCGCGGTGTGGGTGTGTAGGAAATCCCGCCTCATACGCTCCAACCTCAGTATTACTAAAATCATCAAATAAAAGAAACGGGTCAAAGATAGCTGAGTCTTGTGGACTAAAACCTCGACGGAGTGACACTCCTGCTCCTTCAATCGTTCGGGTTGTTGTATATATCTTTCCTAACTTACGCATACCTTGAGTATACCAAAGACCATACCATTCTGTGTAAAAAAGAAGAAAGCGCAGTATGAAACTACGCCTTCGACTACATGGCAGGTGATCGGACCTACCCAACCACAAGCAAATAATACCGCTTGTGGTAGTACAGCAACAACCCATTCGAGCATGCCTGCCAATCGCTGCAAGGATGTGTCCCCACGAGTGCCTCACCCCCTTCTGTGACGAGGTAAAAACTCAAACCCCGCCTGACAAACACTCTGCAGAAGGGATCGACGCGCCAACCATCGAAGGGCTCAGTCTCTGCATTGGTTCTGAATCCGTACCGTGTATCCCTTAGAAAAGGTAACACACGATGACGAACCTTGAACTTCCAGAATACTTCCCCTGGACGTATGCGCATATCCTCGTGATCAATGCGATACAAGGATTTTCCCGCACTGAAGTGTAACCTCCCACGGGCATCAATGTACCAGTCTCGTGCAGAGTGGATTGCGAACAACCATGGACTTCCATTTTCTGCGAGGCGGTAAAACCGATCTCGCATACGAAAGTACACTCGTCCCTCACCATCAATTTGCCAATCCATGCCGGGATGAAAGCCAAACGAATACCGTTCTCCCCCAATAACTATGCGGAAGAGTTCGTTGTCGTCTGACATAACAAAGACACGGCCTTGGTTATCGACACTCAGAGAACTCTTCATCTGTGCTCCGAGTATTTCTTGGTGACCATCCATTGTGATCACGAACCATGTTCGTGTATGTACGTTTTTGGAGGGACCAATCTCTGGTAGACCATTGCTACGAATAAACAGTCGACCAAAATTGTCAGGTACCCAATGGTCTCGCGCACGTACGAATGGAAAATTGCTTACGATGGGGAATTTTTGTGCGTCCCGCACACCGTAGAAGCTACCACCTTGCCGAAGGAAAATTTGGCCTCCTGGGGTGATCCGTCGCGAACCTTCACTGAACGTTCCAAGATCAATGATGGTACCAGTCTGTACTGGCGCATTAATCATGCGATTCAAGGCCAAAGGTCTTGAATCTACGCTTTGTAGCATACAAAACCTCCGTGAAAAGATTGGTTGAAAAAGAAGAACTAGACTAACCTTTTCTAGTATACGTGACAAAAAATAGTAAAGAGTGATTTGTAAACAATTAAAAAAGCCGCGAGCATGCTCGCGGCTTTTTGTCTGGACCGATGAATCATCACGATTCCTGCAACAAACAGAAGTTGCCGCCACGCTCACGCACAACCACTGTTCCTACGTTCTTCGTGTGACACACCTTGAAGTCATATATGTGTCCTTCCCAGATTTTTTCTGGTGAAGTAGACCCTACTCGCAAGGTATATAGTTCTGTACCCATTTGAAAGTACACACGACCACTGATGTGGAAGCAGTGTTGATTCGACTGAAACAGGCCTAAATCGATTCTCGTATCGCCGTCGATGATCGAAAATTTTTGGTCTTGGCTCGTTTCCAGTGATCCACTGGTGCTTTCAAACATTGGGTGTGGCCCACTCATCCACCCACTCACCGCAGGTGGTGTCGTGTACCTCTGGGTCTTGTCGACCTTGATCATGGTGTTGTCGTAGACCAGCGCCACGTCGCCTTCAGAACCCACCAGGATGTCACGGTAGTAGTACTCATGGTCGTCGAAGTCGCCGAGATATCGATGAATACGTTCTTTCTCTTCCGTTCCTTCGAGGGACAACATCCCCTTCCGCATTGTGTAAAAGAACGACCCGTTAATGACCCGAAAGTCAGTACAGGCACTACTCATGAGTACTGGTATCTCCACACCAACACTCCACACATGCAAAATGGCCATCTTCTCGTGGCGTATGCGGGCAACAAAGAGCTCTCCATTCTTGTCGACATCCCAGAGATCTGCCGCCGGAGTGCCAAGAGAAACAACGCTCGCTCGACCACCGAGGAACTTGATGCGGTAAAACTCCCCTAGATCATTGTGGTACACCAGTCGTAACCCGTCGTCTTTCCCTGATTCGCTGATACGCCAGTCAGCTACTGGGCGCTGACCCTCAGGGAGCGAATACCTGTCTACAAATTTAAACATACCGACTCCGTTGAGTTGTGCCCGTAAGGGCGATTGTACAAAGAATTCCAAACCACACTATACATTTCAAACTAGACAATGTCGATACCTTGTGTCGGTATGTATACACACAAAACCCGCGACAGATGTCGCGGGTTTTGTGTGTATATGACAACTTTTACTAGTGTCGCATATAGCTTTTAATAAAATTGATGAGCTGCGAGGAAAAACAAGATTTAAGAGGAAGTAATAGTAGACCTATTATGACCGATTAAATCGCTGTTTTGACAAAGCAGATCGCAATTTTTTGAAAAGCTACATCATCTTCACGTCAATACTGACCCCAGAAGGGAGTGAGAGATTGGTGAGAGCTTCGATGACTTTTGCTCCTGGATTCATGATATCGATAACGCGCTTGTGCATTCGCATCTCAAACTGTTCTCGCGCATCCTTATAAACGAATGATGAGCGGTTCACCGTATACTTCTTGATTTCAGTTGGAAGCGGAATTGGACCGATCACCTTTGCGTCGAAACGCAAAGCAGTATCGATAATTTGCTTCACAGAAGAATCAAGAATCTTGTGCTCATACGCACGTACACGAATCCGAAGTTTTTGGATTTCTCCATCAACTCCTGTCTTCTTTGCTTTTTTAGGTTCTGTTGCTTTAGTTGTCATAGTACATGTGTGACTTCTTGATAAATGAAGCGTAGCTTAAATTACGCAACGATCTTTGTTACCACTCCAGCACCAACAGTCTTACCTCCTTCACGGATAGCAAAGTTCTGTTGTTCCTCAAGTGCAACTGGCGCTACGAGCTTCACTTTGAATTTCGCAGTATCTCCTGGCATAACCATTTCTACTCCTTCCGCGAGTGTAACTTCTCCTGTTACGTCTGTTGTACGGATATAGAATTGTGGCTTGTATCCAGTGAAGAATGGTGTGTGACGACCTCCTTCATCCTTTGAAAGTACGTATACTTCAGCTTCAAAGTCTGTGTGTGGATTTACTGAACCCTTTGCAGAGAGAACTTGTCCTCGGTGTACATTTTCTTTTGCAATACCGCGGAGGAGAATACCTGCATTGTCTCCAGCCTGTGCTTGATCGAGCTGCTTGTTGAACATTTCAACTCCAGTAACTGTAGTCTTTGAAGTATCTTTAATACCGACGATTTCTACTTCCTCTCCAACCTTTACCTTTCCTCGTTCTACTCGTCCGGTAACTACTGTACCGCGACCTTCAATTGAGAAGATGTCTTCGATTGGCATAAGGAATGGCTTGTCGAGCTCTCGTTGTGGCATTGGGAAATATGAATCCATTGCATCAACAAGTTCGAGTACCTTGTTCCCCCATTCACTTCCTGGTTCTTCGAGTGCCTTAAGTCCAGATCCTTTGATCACTGGAGCGTTTGCACCATCAAAACCATTCTTTGTAAGAAGTTCACGAAGTTCCTCTTCAACGAGCATGATCATTTCTTCATCATCTACCATGTCGCACTTGTTGAGGAATACAATGATCTTTGGAACTCCCACCTGCTTTGCAAGAAGAACGTGCTCACGTGTTTGTGGCATCGCTCCGTCTGTCGCAGCAACCACGAGAACAGCACCGTCCATCTGTGCGGCACCAGTAATCATGTTCTTGATGTAGTCGGCGTGTCCTGGCGCATCAATGTGTGCGTAGTGACGATTTGGAGTCTCGTACTCTGAGTGAGAGAGAGAAATTGTAATACCTCGTGCTTTTTCTTCTGGCGCCTTATCGATGTCATCAACACCTTTAACTGACGCACTGTACCCTCCGCCCTTCGCGTTAAGTACGTTGAGAATTGCAGCTGTAAGGGTAGTCTTTCCATGGTCAACGTGACCAATGGTTCCTACGTTTACGTGCGGCTTTGAACGATCAAAATCTGCCATAGTAATGTAATACTAACTATTAGATAATAATTTCCGCACTGCGATTCTCTTTTGTATAAAAATAAAAAGAGATACTCGTGAGTATACAAAGGAAAGGGCGCGAGAACGCTGCCTTACCTCTATATGCTACATGAGTTGCATGTCAAAAAGAGCAAAAAACTCCCTCAACCGTACCTCTATGTATACCCAAAATGAATATGACACACCAAGGTACGATGCGGTGACCGCAATAGTACTAGAACGCTCATTATTTTGCAAGCGTACCCTCGATCACGAGGGGGTCTAGAGGGGCAAATGTCCCTCATGCTCTTGACTAAAAAATATACTATGGTACTTTCACACTTGGGAAAGTAATCGAACTTGGCGTATATCGCCAGAAAGGCTAATTATGGTCAGAAGCAAGCTTGTCCGCTTGGGGACAGGGCGAAATGGTGTGCTGGTTGTAGCGTTGCGCGGCGCAGCATACGAGAATCAAAGGTCGATCCTTCTCCGTGTCGGCACACCGAATGTGAAAGGAGCGCCCGTGCCAGATACGTATCCGACATGGTTGAGTCTCCCGGGCGTCATGGGGAGTGACTTGATTGCCTGCTTTGAGCGCATTTGGCGAGACAAGCCAGATGCCATGCTGGATTGCATCCAGAAACTTTGGCCGGAGATCGGGGTCATGACTCTCCAGGACTTCGCCTGGGAATTCAGCGTAAAGTCTCCAAACCATGAAGGAAGCAACACGCTCGAGGCGGTAGTCGTACTCACGCCACGGAAGCTGTAGGGCAATTTGTGGTGCATCGCGGAAAGGGTCTGTCTCCGAACAGACCCTTTTTTAATGAGAAAATTGACGCGCGTACTCCGGAAGCGTATTGTTAAAATATTCCGACCAATCTTGTGTGTCGGTACTCATCAAGGAGCAACCCATGACGGAACTTCCACTCGGTAGCATCCAGGCTAATCTTGGGGATGCTACCCCCACCATTCCTTTCGTCGCAAAAATGTTCGGAAGGTCGACCATCACCTCTATTTTGAGAGAACGGCCAGGTGCACAGATTGTACATCTGCGCATAGCACCAGAAGAAGAATTTCGCTGGGGATGGGACACATTCACTGCGTGCGGGTTTACACGCGGGCAAATCATCGACTTGGTTGATCGGGAAATTGGAAGCCTCTGCGCAACCTTTCTGCCTGAAGTAAAACCATCATTAGTTGGGCTCAGGTATGAGCTCAATAACTCCTTCGCTGGTGACAATGACAATGCGGTACTCTACGTACTCATCGGTCACAAGGATTTGTTTAGCACACACGGGGTGGTACGAGCATGTACCGATTCAGTCTTGCGCCCGAATCTCCTCATGCAACGCGCAATTGAAGAGGCCGCGCATGAACTGAGTGAGAAACTCCAACTGTATTGGGGACCACTGAAAAAGGGCATCGTGGACAAAGTTCTTCGCCATACTCCATGACCGTACACATGCACACAATCTGAGGCCGTGGTTCCACACAATATGGAACCACGGCCTTTTTTAAGCCATTTTTATGGTAATATAGACTTTTCCAATATTTGTGGTATTATGTTATTTAGAACGTATGTTCCGGGAATTATTCCCTTTCTCAACAAACCGCGCTACGGCGCTTGGAGTCTCAAATGAAAATTTCAGTCCTCTCGAAGATCGGGATCGCAACGCTGGAGCTTGGAACTCTGAATGGGTGTACGATCGTCGGGTCAGCTCTGGACGATACCCACGATTCTCCTGAGGGTGTTGGGGTACTCGACCGCACCATCGTGACCATTGCAACGGATGAGGCAGACACCTTCGTCCCCGAGATGGGTATTTCGAAGCAGGAGTTGAAGATTTTCCTCAATAGCAGGGAGGTCCAGTTCCGGCTTGCGGAGCACTTTCTGGTGCGGGCTGCGATCACTCAATGCGAGTTCGGAGAGCCTGACTTCAAGGAAATGGACGGCGGTTTCAGTGTCACAGTTAGCATCGGTTTTCGGCCAGTCTAGCCGGCCGGTGCATGAAGAAAGCCCAGCCCTAAGCACACTCACAAGTGTATTTAGGTCTGGGCTCTTTTAATTTTTAAATCTTGTGGTATAGTCTTTTTCAGAGCATCGGTCCGAAGCTCATTCAACCAACGCGCTTCGGCGCACAGGAGTAATCATGGCTAATATGATCAAGCCTGGGTGGCCAGCGGAGCTCAGGATCGGGGTGTTGAACACCGCAGTGTTCAATGCCGTTCTTCAACAGGATTCTCGCGTCTCAGCAATCGACGAGGGCTCCATCTTTTTCGTTCGAAAACTCCGGGTTTTACCTGACGGAGTCGATTCACTGTCGCACTGGTACCTGAACAGGAAATCGGTGATGTATAGCTCGGTGTTGGACTTGGTCGCAAAACCATCAGTCCAAGCAGCTCTGCTGGAACGGTTTGTCCCTTCAACGAGTGGGCAGGATCCGATCTGTGAAACTTTTACACGTCTCACCAGAAACTTCGATCTGACGATCGACATCATCTTGGGTCACCGGCCGCTCGTTGAACGGGCACTGCAACTCATTCATGATGACGCACCAATCGGGATAGATCCAGTCCTATGGATCCAACAAGTCGCAGAGCGCACTTTTGCATACAAGCAATAACTGCCCGTAACGACGAAAAACGCCCGGTCTCACGCAAGTGGGCCGGGCGTTTTTTAAATATTTTCATACTTACTCAACAACAATCTTTTTTTGTTTCACTTCTTTTCCATCCTTTAGAAGTCTCAGAGTATATTCTCCACTTGATTGATAGAGATGCCTCATATAGTAGCGACCATCACCCTCCACATCCTCCGACCAGTGTGAGTGACTACTTCCATCTCCAAAATTAACTGCCATGCCTGTTGTGTCGTCCTGTACATACACACCTATTTCTAAAGGTGCACTTCCTGAAGTTGGCACTACCATGAACGACTTCGGGAAAAACGCATATACCAAGTAGCACGCAATGCTGAGTGACGTCACTATGATGAGAAACTTTTTTGCCATACTCGTACGAGTATAGCAAACAGAATGAATAGCTTATGTATTTTAAGCACAGAGTATTTACAATTCCAATATTCGTGATATAGTATTTATATTCCGTTCTTTGAGGCGGATTTTTTTGTTGCTATTTAAAGGAGCTCAGCATGAAAATCGAACAAATTGGTGTGAGTGGTGACAGTCCTGTCTTCGGGATCGGCACCATTCGTCGACCACTCCAGGACGACGAGGCGCGCGCGTTGAACACCACGTCAATCAGCTTCCACGTGGGAGTTTGCAAATCGCGGATCAACAGCCTCGAGAAGGTGGATGGCTACCATTTCGCACTGTCGGTATACCCTCCCCTTTCGTGGGAAGAAGGTGTGAAGCGCAGGATTGTGGGTGAAAATCTTTCCCTTCTCTGGCGCGAAGTCGAGAGCGAAGCACTTGAAGCTCTTCTCCCTGAACTCTCACCAGAAGAACGGGCCGAACTGAGATGCGCTACAAGCTCCAATGCCGAAGGAACGGCTCAACGGCCAGATGTGCACGCTCATGTCCAGGTCGCCACAAAGTCCGAATGGTCCAGTGGCCGGATTCGCAGAATGGTGGACGACGCACGGGCACCGAAGCTCCTCATGGCGGAAGGTGCGGAAATGCTCCAGAAAAACCTGGACGGGAATTCGCCACGCGACTGACGAATACCGCCTCTTCTTATAGGACGCCCGACCAAAGACGCCCAAGCTCACGAAAGTGGCCGGGCGTTTTTTAATATTGAAGCAAAAAGCATCCCAAGGCGGGATGCTTCTTCTTCTATATCCTTCAGGGTCAAGTTGCTAAGTGAGATGTGAATTTCCTCTTCAACGTCCTTCCCGCCTTACAGGCGCTGTTCAGGTTGTATGACAAAATCCGCCAGAAGGCGGATTTATGTCGACAACCTCTTGCGGGAGTGTCCCACACTCCCTCACCCCGTGCCTACAATACTTAGTGTTAATCGTCGTCTTCGACGTCTTTAACACCGCGCATTTTTTTGATGTCGAGTGCCACATTTGGTGGTACTACATCGTAGTGATCAAATTCCATGGTCATGTTTGCACGTCCTTCAGTCATTGAGCGAAGTGAAGTTGTGTATCCAAACATTTCTGAGAGCGGAACTTTTGCATGAATCACTTTTACGAGATCACGATCATCCATTCCTTCTACGAGTCCACGCTTTGAACTAATGTTTCCGTTTACGTCACCCATGAACTTCTCAGGTGTCGTTACTTCAACCTTCATGATTGGTTCAAGGAGTACCGCACCTGCTTTCTTTGCCGCCTCCTTAAATGCGTGAATTGCTGCAAGACGGAATGCAATTTCTGAAGAGTCCACTTCGTGGAAGCTACCGTCATAGAGTTCTACTGATACATCTTCCATCTTGTATCCAGCAACGAATCCTCGTGCCATAGCCTCCTTACATCCCTTCATAACTGCTGGAATGTATTCTCCTGGAATAACTCCTCCCTTGATGTTGTTTACGAATTCGAAGTGATCTTCACGAGTAACGTTCTTCTTTACTTCTTCTCCTTCAGCTAGTTTCTCAAGTGGCTTGATGCGGATCTTTACGTGCCCGTATTGTCCACGACCTCCTGACTGCTTTACATACTTGTAGTCTGCTTCAGCAGCGTGCTGAATAGTTTCTCGGTACGCCACCTGTGGCTTACCAACGTTTGCTTCAACTCCGAATTCTCGCTTCATACGATCAACGATGATTTCGAGGTGAAGCTCACCCATTCCTGCAATAATCGTCTCAAGTGTTTCCTCGTCAGTTGTAATCTTAAATGTTGGGTCTTCGTCAGCAAGCTTCTTCATCGCCATACCCATCTTCTCTTGGTCGTTCTTTGTCTTTGGTTCAATACGCATTGCAACCACTGGTTCAGGGAATACAATTTGTTCAAGAATAATTGGCTTATCTTCTGCACAGAGTGTGTGTGATGTCTTCACATCCTTGAGTCCTACACCTGCGGCAATTTCTCCTGCGTATACTTCCTCAATTTCAGTTCGCTTATCTGCCATGAGGCGCACGATACGTCCAAGTCGTTCCTTTTGACCATTTGTAGAGTTGTATATATAGCTTCCTGCCTTCACTGTTCCTGAGTACACACGGAAGAATGTGAGCTGTCCTACAAATGGGTCAGTCTGGAGCTTAAACGCAAGTGCACAGAATGGTGACTCATCGTCAGCAACACGTGTTTCTTCTGCATCAGTATCTGGGTTTGTTCCCTTTACTGATGGGAGGTCTACTGGGGATGGAAGGTAATCCACCACCGCATCGAGTACTCGCTGTACTCCCATGTTCTTGAGAGCTGAACCAGTCATCACTGGGAAAATCTTGTTTGCAATCACTGCCTTACGAAGTGTCTTCTGAAGCTCTTCGTAGCTTGGCTCAACACCTTCAAGGTATGCATTCATTTGCGCATCGTCGTTTTCAACAATACGTTCAACGAGTTCACCATGGTACTTCGTTGCAATTTCCATGTATTCAGCTGGAATATCCACTTCAACTACCTTCATACCCATTTCACCTTCGAAGACATACGCCTTCATCTTGAGGAGATCAATAACGCCTTTGAGATTTTCTTCACTTCCCCATGGGATTTGGTAGCGCACCGCCTTTGGAGAAAGTCTTTTTAGAATTGAGTCGTATGAACGTTCGAAGTCAGCACCTGTACGGTCCATCTTGTTGATGAAACAAATACGTGGTACTCCGGCTTCGTCAGCATATCGCCAGTTAGTTTCTGATTGTGGTTCCACTCCAGCTACTCCGTCGAATACCACGATAGCACCGTCGAGGACACGCATTGATCGCTTTACCTCAGCGGTAAAGTCGATGTGTCCTGGTGTATCAATAATGTTGAAGGTGTACTTAAGCTCAGGATCGTTACGATCAGCAATGAGTGATGGTGTCCAGTTACATGAGATCGCAGCTGCGGTAATGGTAATACCACGCTCACGCTCTTGTTCCATCCAGTCAGTGACGGTTGCACCATCATGCACCTCACCCATCTTGTGACTCATACCTGTATAAAAGAGAACGCGCTCAGACGTTGTTGTCTTTCCTGCGTCTACGTGCGCAACGATACCGAAGTTTCGTAGCTTATGAAGTGGAAATGCTCGTGCCATATGTACTCAATAATGAATTAATAAATGCTTATTTTGTGCGCTTGTTTCCCATGTCCATACATCATGCGTATGTTCAAGAAAATAAAAAGGCCAAAGGCCTGATTGCGCATACTATACGGCATTTATGCTGCTTCGGCAACATAAGCGGGTCACTTTCAGCTTAAAAAGTATGAGGTACCTCTATCGACATATACACCTTATATATGTGTGTTACTGCACTAAAAAGTACCAACCAACTTCATTGATTTATAGAGAAAAAATTGTATAATGTAGTTCGATTTCAAGGTCTTTGGGTGCCTTTTCACCCAGTCAATACGTGGAGGAAGTGATATGCGGTTGCTTTTTCTGGTATGCGTATGCGGCGCGATGAGCTCCCAGGCTTCGGCCAACAACGGCTGGGTGCAGGACCCTCTCGGTGCCTGGTACAAGAGTATTGGGAACACCCACAGTATCCTGGCCCAAGCTGAGCTTGCAGTATTCAGGACGAAGCAAGGTGAGGTGCAGTTTTCTGTCATTCTTCCTTGTTCAAGGTCTGGCGAGATGATGCGAGTCACCTGGGTCGGCACCAAGAAGCCGCAAATCCTTGATCGTCAAGATTGCCCGCTCGAAGAAGAGCGGCGTGTGGATATCACGCCGGAAAGTATGTGGAAGCATTTCGGTGCACTTCCCATACAGCCGTAAGCGAAACGGATCAACATTGAAGCAGGCGCTCTACCAAAAGTAGGCGCCGCTTTTTCATTGTTGAATATTAAAAAAGGGCCCGTGCGTGTGCGCGAGCCCTTTTCTGTTGTGCGGTCGCTCAGCTACCTAGTACCCACCATCAGGCATCACGTCTTGACCGTAAATGAAACTTGCGTCTGTACTGAGCAAGAAGACGATGACCTTTGCGATCTCTTGTGGTTCAGCGAAGCGACCGATCCAAATCTTCGACATTTCCTTCCTGCGCTCCTGCGGAGGAAGTGTTTTGTTCATAGAAGTATCAACCCACCCCGGCGCCACACCATTGATGCGGATACCGTAACGAGCATACTCCTTAGCCATGATGCGCATGAGGTGTGACTGTGCCGCCTTCGAGCAATCGTAATGCGCAGAAATCTGCGACTGACTATTGATGCCATTCGTCGAAGTGACGAACACCATAGATCCTTTCACCCCATATTTCACCATACGCTCTGCCACAGCCCGCACGGTAATCATGCATCCGAAGACGTTGGTCTCAAAAACGTCACGCCATCCGAGGTTATCAATGCCTTTTTCCACCGTTTCGAGCCGCTGTTTACGAAACGGCTTATTTGGTGAAACCCCAATCGCATAGACGGCGCCTGTGATCTCTTTGCCTGTTGCTGCAACGGCGTTCTCAAGAAAGCGGTTTACCGCCACCTCATCAGACGGATTAAGCTGGTCAATGAAGACCTTTTTTATTCCTGCCTTATTGAGTTTCTTTTTGAGCGCTTCTGCAGCATCACGATTGCTGTTGTACGAAATCGAGACGGCTTCAACGCCTTTCGCAACAAGCTCGAGCACGGTCGGTGCACCAATCCCGCCGCTTCCGCCGAATACAGCTACGTGCTGTGGGATTGTCGAAGTAGGTTTTTTAGCCATGATATGTTTGCCTCTTAAAGATTGATGAATGGTCAAAGAACTATAAAGAGCTCTTCTTGGGCTTTAGTGTACCCTACCCGTACCTTACGTCAATTTATACACTTTTCTCTTTGAAAATCATGTCCCACAAATAGGCAGCAACATTGATTTGTCTTCCACTTACCACACGATGATGTACGTCGATAAATGGCATTGAGTTACACTCAATGACGCCAGCGTCCGGCTGCTCCTTCCACGATTTCTGCATATCGGTAATCATAAAATCTACTCCCACAATAGGATCACCGAGCACTGTCGCGAGCCGTCTAAATAATTCGATATTATCGGGATGCACGGTATCAGTCACATCTTCGGTAAGTGTGCCGTGGAGTCGACTATTCTTATCATTCAAAATCACCATGCGATCTTTTGCTGGCACCGAGTCGAAACCTAATCCTTGCTTCTCGAGCGCTGCGAGCCCGCGATGCTGTGTATCTAATTTTCTAAAATGATTGCCGTTTCGGTATGTCGCTGTGTTTTCTATATCAATCAGTTCTTGCACAGTATGTACACCATCCCCCATCACATGTGGGTATTCTCGTCGTGCTATTGCGACTGATTCACCATCAACAAGCGTCACACGATGGATCGTTCCATGAAGGTACGCCTCAACAACGACTGCACGTACGAGCTGCTGCGCAATAGCAAATGCGCGCTCAAGCTCTTTATCATCTCGAATATCGAGTGTGGTATGTCGTCCTCTGCTTCCTGCAAATGGTTTCGTAATCACTGGTCGTCCCACCTTTCGCATGATCTCTTTTGCCTCTTTAAGTGTGCACGCAATTCCTCCTTCAGCACATGGGAGACCTGCTTCTTGTAACTTTGTTTTTAGAATACCTTTGTTGTCCATCCAGGGGAGTGAGGGCGACACAAATCCATTTGGACGTGGAATGATGGTAAACAACACTCGCTCATTTTTCCCTTGCACCATTTTTTCTGCGATACAAAAAATCTGTGTGCCGAGTATAGAGTAGACAGTGAGTGTGACTCCACGCGCCTCTGCACCCTCGAAGAGTGCTTGCGTGCGCGTGTTATCTTTCTCTCCTACCTTGCTCCGCAATGTTCCAACCCCTAATCGTACGAAAGCCTGCACCATAGAAACTATGCGATCATCAGTGAAGAATAGTCTCAGTAACCGTTCAAGCTTGAAAGATAGCCAAGTGAAGAGACGAGATACACTTCCAGTACTCGGGGAGCCGTCATCAAAGAGGTGTGTGAGCTTTGACATTGTGTGTGGTACTCGGGACTCCCCACATTCCTTGCAGTACGGTAAAGAAAATAGATGCATATGATGCGCCTATTTTAACACAATCTAATCACCCTTTATGTACTGATTTCTCTCTTATAAATCAGGTATACTATTTCAGTAATGAAGCACTTTCTTGTACAAATAGCGCTTTCCGTATGTGCAGTCATAAGTGTATTCAGTGCGTCCTCCGTCTCTGCAAACGAAGACATAAATGCTGGATTTGTGGAGGGGCTTTGGTACTCAAGTGATACCGTCTTTGCGCAACAGCCAACTCGTATATACGTAGCAGTCCGTAACAACTCAGCCCACGACCTCACTGCTACAATTCGATTTACTGACAACAATATCCGTATCGGTTCCTCAGAAATCCGCGCATTAAGTGGGAGACTTGTGGAAGCATGGGTGGACTGGATCCCTACACAAGGAGAGCATGTACTCAGAGCAACTGTGAGTGACTCTACACTTCACATTATTGGTGGTGGTACAAAGTCTGCAAACCTAAGCGGCATGATCGCGGAAGATTCACTCACTGTCGATTATGACACTGACAAAGATGGTGTTGGGAATGCTACTGACTCAGACGATGATAACGATGGAGTCTCAGACACCGACGAAGTGTTATCTGGCACAGATCCACTCAAAGTGGATCCTAAAATAAGTACAGCGACCACCTCACCGGTAGCAGAAACAATTACTCCCGAAGGTAGAGAGGCGAACGATGAACCTGACTCTCACACACCCCTACTCGGTCTAGAAAAATATGTTTCAAATGAAACAGTTGGCACACTCCTCAGCAACGTGACTGAGAAAGTAGAGCGAGCAAAAGAATCACTCGATGAGTATCGTGATAAGCGGAATGAAACACTCTACAGCACTAGCACAGCACCAAAAAAAGAGAGTGAAACAAGCTCAAGCACAAACACCGCTACCATAACCCGAACACAGATAGAGTCCGATAAGGGTTTTATCGGGTCCTTCATAGACGGTGTTGTCTCATTACTCCAAAATGTGTGGACGTTTATATTGTGGCTGCTTTCAGGCACACTTAACTATCCAGCGCTCATAGAACTGCTCCTTCTCCTTAGTATTCTCTATATGATCTATCGCACTGCACGAAGACTCGGGCGACGTCAAAATAATTAAAAAATAATCTACTTATTATGGAAATCTATACTGGAAGTTGTCACTGTGGTGCAGTAACCTACAGCATCAACGCGGATATCGAAAAAGTGATGGAATGTAACTGCTCACATTGTTCACGAAAAGGGTTTTTATTAGCATTTATTTCAAAAGCTCAGTTCACGCTTCATACAGGAGATGCAAACTTAACCACATACCTTTTTAATAAAAATCATATCCATCATGAATTCTGCAAGACGTGTGGAGTCCAATGCTTTGGACATGCAGAAGGCGAAGACGGGAGCGAAATGTATGCAATCAATGCCCGCACACTCACCAATATTGATCTCTTACTCATTCCAATAGAAAAAATCGACGGTAAAAGTTTTTAATCCAGAGCTGGCAAATGCAATACAAAAGCGCCGGTGTTTCCACACAGCGCTTGAGTCTTTTCCCTCGTCTACACACGTTGCCATACCGCTACGTCAGGAACGGTATTAATGTTTCGATAGATATAGCTACCCATTCTTGCATGCTTGCGCAACGCAGGATATGTAAGGATCAAAAGCCGTTCTGTAATTGTGGGGGATGCTGGATACCGAATATTGCCATATCCTTCCACATCAAGCGTTGCTTCGAATGACGGAACTAGCCATCCACTTCTTTTCATAAATGTACTTGGTTTTATACATTGAATCAATGATGGTGACTCCACCTTCGGATGAAGCCCAACCGGGTGCGCAGAAATAAACAAGCCACCAACACGAAGACATCGCACGACCTCACCAACAATGTCTCCTAACGAATTGAGTGGATGAAAAGCATTGAGTGTGACTAGATCGAGTGACCCATCAGACACGCCGAAGTTTTCATAACTCGCACGTACCTGATACATCTGCCTCCACCACACCGCACCAGCCCAGACCGTTTTGAAGTGCGGTTCTCCTATAAGAAAAGTCTGGCAAAGACCTGGATTCAGATTCTTGAATTGATTCACGAAAGAACTGTCTCCAGCGCCAATATCCAAAAGAATTCGCGACATCGCGCCCTCCTAAAATTGTTGAGATTGGGAGATTATACGTAGCAAAATATATTTGGCAACTATAAAAATAGCGAAAATGGACTTCTTCCAAAAAAGTTACATTCAAATATATTAGACTAAGGTAGCTATGTCATCACAAAAAAACAAAAGCGCTGGTGTTTCCACACAGCGCTTGAGTCCTTGTAGACTACCTTAGCGGTAGACAACCCATATCTTGGGCGGCAAAATTTCTGCAAGAAATTCTCGCATACCTTCCCGACCATGCAAGATCGTGATCTCGACTCGCTCAGCAAATGGTCCTTGACCGCTTGCGGTTGCTGAGAGCACGACTCGCTGGGTTGTAGCGTCGTAAATCTCCGCCACTTGCGTCACGGTGTTGTACCGCGCCTCAAGCCGTGCACCATTCTCCGAAAATCTATCGGCAAAACGGTTCAGCTCACGGGCGAATTGGGTGACATGCCCACCCCTGCCGTTCGTCAGCGCGACATACTCAGAAACGAGTATGGGTTTCTGTGCCGCTGTTGGAGCTTTTTGTCTCGGCATTAACCAACCAAACAATTTCATGGTGATTTCCTCAGATGCATTGTACACACCTACACAACTAAATGTGTAGGAACCGATTTTCCGTATTGAACTCTACGCATGCATGCATGAATAGTCAATATGACTATGTAAGTATGAAACCTTTCTTCAGTGCGCCTTCTCGTATGATCTTCAGAGCCTTCTGTATGTCAGTCACGTAGATGCGAAGCTCCTGGAGTGAGGTATTGTCGCGAATCGTACACATCATACTTGTTTCACTTTCTTGTATCTTAAGTCGCTTCATCCCTTTTGCACCCGGTAGTCCAGCTTTGATAAATCCAAGTGAGATTTTCGTCACATACGCACATGAATCAGCAATATCAGCAATCTCTCCAGCAGCAGGAATAACGGTTGAATGACTTGCGGTGAACTTCCCTCCTGCACGTGCGTATTTTTTCTTAGCCATAACTCCTCAAGTATAAAGATTAACATTCATTCTTCCCTCCAGACTACCCGGAGACACTCTTTGGTTAAGAGTCTTATAGTACATTTTTATTTGATATAATTTTATTATGGATTTTATAGCAATGGCATTACTTCCGACTTTGTTGGTATTTGCCTTCTCCAGTACGGCAAGCATACTCTATAAGCGCAAATTTAGCGTTAATGATCCATCACTCTGCTTTAACATAATCGTGATTGTTATTTTTTCTATATTTATTGTAACGCTATTCTTTACTCCGGGTAGCGGGGCTTTCGCAATATTTCTTTTCAGTATTTTTTTTGCACCGTTTGTATTTATTATATTTAATATTCTATTTCAGCTGATTAATTATCTAGACAATAAAAAACTAGAGCGAAGTAAAGAAACTCTGAGTAAAGTTCCTGTAGAGTTACGGAAGGATAAAATAAAATCATTATTAGCGACTACTAGAAAACTACAAGGCTTCTTCTTTGGATTTATAAAAATAATCATTATTATTCTTTTAGCATTGCTTATTCTTTATTTTGCACTTGCCCCAATGTCATAAGAAGTAATTTACAAATTATCTTTATTTTGATTCGACAAATTTTTTTACACGCTTTAAGAATACTTTTGCATTACCGCATTTCTAAACCAGTCTGTTTCAATTATTCCGTTCTTCCACTGAAGCACATTAGGATACACGGACATATCAAATTCTCCTTCACGTGTACGCATGATCTGTCGAATGAACGGAATGATAGCGATGTCGGCGAGTGTGAGCCTCTCCTTAATGAGGTACTGCTTACAGAGGAGTGTCTCTTCAAGTTTTTGGAGAAGATTTTTGAGAGCACTCGTATGAAATACATGCGCTTCCTTATCAAACTGTAGATCTTTTCCATACTTGTAGAGATCGATCATAGGTTTTAACTCATCCTTACACCAGTTAAACCACTCGAGCATTTCTTCATATTCTTTTGAATCCACATTCGGTGTGTATTCTGGATTTCCATCCACCGTATCAATAAAGAGATTAATCTCATTTGATTCTGGGATAATTTTTTCCACCCCTTCATCTAACACATACCTGAGTACTGGAACTCGCGCTCGCTCCCCTGTAGCAAAGGTCCAATCTTTCATCCAGGGTGTCCACTCACGAAGTGGCTCTTCGACTACTTCGTACTCAAGCCCTTTCAGATGCAACATGATTCGAGCACGAATACAGAATGGACATCGTCTATACGAATGTAGTATGAGTTTCATATTTTCTGCATCGTATCACACTTTATATAATTCTCATTTGAAATGAGATGCAACAAGATACAATTTTAGGTAACTCTTATTTTGAAATGAAATACGAGGCGGGTAGCAAAAAAGCCGCGAGGCGTACTGGACGTACGACAAGCGGCTTTTTTGTGTACTCAACGAAGTAGTTCGTTCAAAATAAGAGTTACCACGCGAAGTGTGCAAAAGCTCGGTTAGCCTCAGCCATCTTATGCGTATCTTCCTTCTTCTTCACTGCTGAACCTTCTTCACGTGCGGCGAGCATAAGCTCTGCTGCAAGTGCCTTAAACATTGGAGTTCCCTTCTGTCCACGCGCTGCGTTGATGATCCAACGAAGTGCAAGTGCGAGACGTCGTTCTGGACGTACTTCACGAGGAACCTGGTAGTTTGCTCCACCAACACGGCGAGAACGAACTTCCATTTGCGGTCCTGCATTTCGAAGTGCTGCCTCAAAAACTTCTACAGGATCTCCTCCTCCCTCCTTTGCGTTCTTAATTTCTTCAAATGCTGCATATACTACCTTTCGAGCAGTCTCCTTTTGACCACGGAGCATGATGTAGTTCACGAGACGTGACACATTTACTGAATCATATCGTTCATCCTTTCCTACTGGTGGTCGTCGTTTTATTGGTCGTCGCATATTTTAGTTATTAGCTATTAGCTCTTGTTATTAGTTTTATAAAACTGTTAACCAGAAACTTCTAACTATATTTTATTATTCGTTGCATATGTGGCACCGTATGGTTCCACCCGCTATCTTATAGCAACTATAGACTATTAATTGTTTACTTTCCTGCTTTTGGCTTCTTTGCTCCGTACCGTGATCGTGACACTCGACGCTTATCTACTCCAGTCGCGTCGTACTTTCCACGAACGATGGTGTAGTTCACACCGATGTCCTTCACACGTCCTCCGCGTACAAGTACCACAGAGTGTTCCTGGAGGGTGTGACCCTCTCCTGGAATATACGCAGTAATTTCTTGTCCGTTTGTAAGGCGCACACGAGCAATCTTTCGGATCGCAGAGTTTGGCTTACGTGGAGTCTTGGTTGTCACACGAGTACACACACCTCGTTTGAATGGAGAGTCATATTCATTTGGTCGATTTTTAATCGAGTTGAAACCAGTGCGAAGTGCACCTGTCTTGCTTCGTGCACTTGCTGTTGTGCGGCCCTTCTTTGTAAGTTGGTTAATTGTTGACATTATATATATATGTGTGTGTTTATAAATTTTTATAGATTGCGGCTTGTTCTATATTAAAAAAACCGCTCTCTTGAGTGCCGATACTCTACTATATGTACAGAAAAGTGCAAGTATCTCGGGCCTAATATACCTAGGTTCGACTAATGAGTTTAAAGAAATCATACAGGGAAAGGCCAGTAAACAGACTCCCTACTCGTATAATCGCCTCATACAGATACGGCCACAGTAGCTGCATAAAAATAAAGACGAGGATAAAGAGTGCAATGAGACCAAGGCTCTCCATATATGTCGTAAGTGCGCGATATTTTTGCTGTAACGCAAACGGGAGAAATGGCACGATAATCTTGGAACCATCAAGAGGTGGAAACGGGATACTGTTGAATAGAGCAAGCAAAATATTGATAAACACAATATAGCCAAGCATATTGACAAAAGCTGGAGAGAAATCAAACGTTCCAGAAAGTCGAATCATGACTGAAAAAATGCCAGCAAGTAAGAGGTTTGTGAGTGGGCCTGCTGCTGCAACTATAGATTCCCCCCATTTTTGGTTGCGTAAATTATAGGGATTGTAAGGTACGGGCTTTGCCCACCCAAAAAGAAAGCCAGCATTGGTGAGAAATAAGATCCCTGGGATAAGCACTGATCCGAGTGGATCGATATGGGAAATAGGGTTTGCAGTCAATCGCCCAGCAAGACGTGCCGTCGGGTCCCCAAGCCAATTAGCCGCGTATCCATGAGCAACTTCGTGGAGCACAATTGAGAGTACGAGTATGGCGAGCGTTATAATTTGTTCAATAGGCATATGAATATTGTACAGGATGATTCAGCTTTTCTCAAAAAAGCCCACTACGCGAATCTATCCAATTCGTTGAATACCGGGCGAGGAGAGGCGGTACTCAGCCTACCTTGCTATTTCAAGACAACATGGTAGTATAGGCGGCACTAAATAGACATATATGGCAAGAATTTGTGAAATAACAGGAAAGAAAACCCAGGTGGGTGGAAAATACAGCAACCGCACACGTGCGACGCAGTTTAACCCATCTGAAAAAGTTCGACGACAACCGAACCTTCAGAAGAAGCGAATTTTTGTTCCAGAACTTGGAAAAACAGTCATACTCCGTGTATCGACAAAAGCTCTCCGTACTATTGCGAAAAATGGCGCATACGAGACACTCAAAAAGGCAAATCTCATCTAGTTCAACCATCAAAAACTCCCTTCACTTCGAAGGGAGTTTTTGATTACATTGATTCTTATTCTTGTAGCACTGTAGTTACTCCATCAGACACAAAGGTTATAGAACCTGACTCCGCAGTACTCACCATCGTTGCACCATAAGATGTGAGGCGTTCAATAACTTCCGGGTGGGGGTGTCCGTATGAGTTATCTTGACCAGCTGAGATAACCGCATACGTTGGTTGTACGACACTGACCAAAAGTTCACCGGTCGAAGTGCGCGACCCATGGTGCCCTGCTTTAAGCACATCACTTTCTAGTTGTGTACCATATGTGTGCACCACATACTCCTCAATTTCTTCCGGTGCGTCCCCGGTTAACAAAAATTCACTGGTGCCATAGACCAGTTGCCCAACAATCGATGCAGTATTACTCTCCCAATCAACTGGATTCCGATCTGGAAATAGTATGTTGAGTGTTGTGCTCCCCTTTGGGCCAAGGCCTAGATCATACACCTGACCTTTTCGTGCATAGATAACATCTCCCCCCTCCGACTCTACACGCTCCTTAAATGCTCGAAATGCAGGTGTCTCACTTTCATTTTCAGTTATTAAAATTGTCTGCACGGTGTAATAATCGAGTACATCAATAAGTCCACCAATATGATCTGTATCGGGATGTGTGGCGATAACCATATCGATATCTCTATCAAAAAATCCAAGTACCGTTTGGAGACGTCCAAGCACCATGTTCCCTTTTCCACCATCAATAAGTATCTGGGTTCCGCTAGGGGACTCAATGAATATTGCATCTCCCTGTCCCACATCAAGAAAGGTGACCTGGAGCATCCCACTTGTGTCGCGAAGGAATGACGGACTCCATATACTCAACACAGAAAGAAGGAAAAGTGTGCAGACACTCGCTATAAGAGGCATCTTCAGAATTCGCATACCTTAATTGTATCCTAGAAAGTGTGTACCTGCGGGAGCTCATATGAAATGCTATACTACCGGACACATCTTGATTACAAATATCATATACATAGCATGCATACATATACACCAAAAACTTTTGCTCTTCCGACACTTGAAGGACTCTCGGAAAAACAACTCAAAGTACATATAGGACTCTATGAAGGGTATGTAAAAAACATAAATATCCTCCGTGAACAAATACAAGAACTTGAAGCAGTAGGTGGCGACAAATTTGCGTACGCAATTACTGAAACACGCCGCAGAGTAGGTTTCGAGTTTAATGGTATGCGTATGCATGAATATTATTTCGAACAACTTGAAGGCGGAGCAGCTCCAATACATGCCGACTCTGCACTCGCTGCTGCCGTCACCCTAAAATATGGATCACTTGAAAACTTTATTGCGCACATCACACAGGTGGGAATGAGTCGCGGTATTGGATGGACGGTACTCTACGCTGATCCTGCTCATAATACGGTACACACTGCTTGGGTTACCGATCATGAACTTGGACAACTAGGTGGTCTCCCAATTATCTTTGCTATGGATATGTGGGAACATGCATTTATGGTTGATTACATCCCTTCAGAAAAGAAAAACTATATCGAGGCATTCCTCAAAAATATGAACTGGCCAGTCGTTGAAAAGCGATTTGCAGATATTGCGTAGTATAAAAAGATCGGGCCGGCTACGCATTCGCATAGCCGGCCTTTTCTGTACCTGCATCCATGAACTACAGAGGATGTCGTCGCATCAAATCGGCAAGTACTGCAAAGAGGTCCGCCTTGGATTCCCCTTCAAAGTGCATCACCGCCGACGTGTCGAACATCCCTGAGTGTGGACGAAAATCGAGCATCACTCCATCTTGAAAGAACGCGACTGAAACTCGACCTTCTGGATGAGGGTAAAACCGGAGCTCACGCCCGGGATCTTCCTTATCTGGGAACGCATAGTAGTGCGACATATCACCCCTTTCACAAACGACCCATAATCTACCACATTCTCTATCGAAATGGAAAAGTGGAATCGTTTCTGGTCTCTACCACTACTCCTGTGTTTTTTGTTGGTACTGTCTCAATAACCCAATCGGCGTACTCATTCACGACTCCAGATTGCGTATCCTTTGGTTTTGGAACAATAATTCTGTACGTATTGATAGCGTACACCCATATCGCAAGAACTGCATAGAGACCAACTACTACCACAAACGGAAATGTGCCAATTGTGAACGTACTGAATGGAATTCGTACCGAGAGTTCAGCTACATTAATAATATACCCCAACGATATGTATGCTCCATATCCCACAATAAAACCAAGTGTCTCTGAAAGAAGTGTGAGTACTCCGGTAAGGAATGTGAGCATCATCGCAACAGGTACCATAGGAAGTACAAGCACATTAACCGCAACTGACACGACTGAGAACTGCCCGGTATGATAGAGGAGAAGAGGCAGCACACAAAGTTGAGTGGCGAGTGTGGCAGTTAAAAATTCTCGCACACCAAATAGACCCGGGATTCTCGATAATTTTGATTCAATATATGGGGCACACAGAATGAGCCCGAGCGTCGCTATAAATGAGAGTTGAAATCCTGGGTCATACACCAAGAGATACGGATTAAGGAGAAGCATACCGACTCCCGCACACGTAAGTGCGCGCAAGATTACATATCTGCGTCCAAATCCTTGGGCAAGGAGAAGGAGTAATGCCATT
>JACCDG011449754.1_pt1 | contig 57637 bp, 50 predicted proteins | sample 7442471 | NCBI WGS metagenome assembly JACCDG01 (sample SAMN15323444, study PRJNA562643) | freshwater metagenome | isolation source: river surface water | place: USA:Blue River Watershed | collected 2017-08-17 | reverse complement strand
GATGCTGGCAAGAAGCCACGCAACCCGATATCTACGATGAGTCCACCCTTAACAACTTCAATAACGGTACCGACGACAACTTCGTCGCGTTCCTTCTTGCCTTCGATCTCTCCCCATGCACGCTCGTACTGAGCACGCTTCTTAGAAAGGATGAGGCGTCCTTCTTTATCTTCCTTCTGAAGAACAAGAGCTTCTACCTTGTCGCCAACCTTAACAATGTCATTTGGATCTGCATCGTGGCGGATTGAGAGTTCGCGTGAAGGGATTACGCCTTCTGTTTTGTACCCGATATCAAGAAGTACTTCTTCGCGATCTACCTGAACGACTGTGCCTTCGACGAGGTCTCCGTCGTTGAAATTTCTGATTGTGCCTTCGATTGCTGCAAGAAAATCTGCTGCTGATCCAATGTCATTTACTGCAATTACTGGTGATGTAGACAAGTGAGCTCCGTAGGGATAGAAAGTAATAGGACTCAAGCGATTTGCCTGAAGAACAGGTGAAGGGTACGGGGGTTAGGTCACACGGGGCAAATCCGAGCGTAGAATTACGGATCTATGAAGCGCTACAGAGAACTCTTTGCCTTCCCACAAGTCATCACATTAGGAATAGCAGCATTCCCGGCACGAGTCGCCTACGGAATGATCGGTTTAGGTATTTTTTTCAAAGCAGAGCAAGAGACTGGTTCTGTAGCAATTGCCGGTTTTGCAATAGGTCTCTATTCCTTAGCTAGCTCTCTGACTGCCGGAATCCGCGGATCCGTAATGGACCGATGGGGTCAGAAGTGGACCTTAAGAATTTTAGTTCCTGCTTACTCAGCGCTAATCCTTGGCTTAAATTCAATGGAGACTTCGCGCAGTATTCTCATTACGACATTTATTCTAGGTATAACTTCTCCACCAATCAACCTATCTGTGCGTCCACTTTGGAAGGATTTAGTCCCGCAAACATATTTACGTACCGCCTATGCATTTGACTCTGCAATGATGAGTGCGACGAGCGTTGTTGGACCCGTCATCGTAACTTCGCTTGCACTTTCGAGTCGTCCCCATCTCGCACTAGATACAGTTTCTGCACTTATATTTACAGGTGGGGTTGCACTCGGGCTTACTCGAGTTTCTCGAAATTGGGTGCCTGAGAAAAAGGTAAAAGGCCAAGGCAATCTCCTTTCAAATCGTGCAATGCAACTGCTTATGTTTGAAGGATGTTTCATTGGCTTTGGTTGGGGGGTCTTTGATGTTGCCGTCCCTGCATTTGCAACACAAGAGGATGTACAGCATCGAGTTGCCTGGATCTTTGCTGCATTTGGAATTGCAACTGTCGTCGGAGGTTTACTCGGTGGTTTAGTCTCGAAGAAGTTAGCACCGTTACCTGCACTCCGACGTGCATACTCATTCTGGCTTCTTACCTGTATCCCTGTCGCTTTTACATATCCAGATTGGACGATGGCACTGGTCGGTGCATCAATAGGTTTTGTTGGTGGAGCGGTTCAAGTCTTTTACTTTGAGGTGTTAGAAGCGGTTCGACCTAAAGGTTCGCAGACATCTTCTCTCGGATGGATTTGGAGCGTTGAAGGTTCTTTCATGGCAGTCGGTGCAGCAGTCGGTGGAGTTGTCTCTGAGTATGCCTCACCACGAATCGGTTTAGCGATGCTTCCTATCATGCTGCTTTTTGGTTTCATCATTCTCAGTGTTGGCAAAGGCCGACTTGTTGCTGCGAATGATTTACCTACAGATGAAGAGGATCTCGCAGCGATGGAAGATAATTCAAACCTGAATAATTAGGCTCTAGTGAGCAGCTTGGTTCCAGCTCTTTCCGACGCCAACATTGACATCTAGCGGTGCTTTCAGCGGATATGCATTTCCCATTTCGCGGCGAAGAATCTCTGTAGCGATATCGATTTCTTCGGTGACACTTTCCAAAATCAACTCATCATGTACCTGCAAGAGCAAACGTGATCGCAACCCTTCGGCCACAAGGGCCTTCTGCACGTTAAGCATCGCTAACTTAATAATGTCGGCAGCCGATCCCTGGATGGGTGCATTGAGCGCCATGCGCTCTGCAATTTCACGGCGAGCACGATTATCTTGCATAAGATCTGGCAAATATCTACGTCGGCCTAATACCGTCTCGGTGTAACCAACTTTGCGCGCTTCCTCAACAACGTTCTTTAGATAGTCTCTAATGCCTCCAAAGCGAAGAAAGTAACGATCCATAAGATCCTGTGCTGCTGGAGGTGAGAGATCAAGTTGTGCCGCCAATCCATACGAGCTAAGGCCGTAAGCCAGTCCGTAGGACATCGCCTTAATCTGACGACGCATCTCAGGATCTACATCAATAGGAGCAACACCAAAAACTTCTGCTGCAACTGTTGCGTGTAGATCTTCGCCAGATGAGAAGGCTTCCAATAGGTGTGCATCATTAGATAAGTGAGCCATGATGCGCATCTCGATCTGACTGTAATCCGCGGTGATCAGCTGATCAAAGCCCTTTCCTGCAATGAAACATTCTCGAATCTTGCGTCCCTCTTCGGTGCGGACAGGAATATTCTGCAGATTAGGACCAACGGAAGAGAGTCGACCCGTTGCAGTAACAGTCTGGGCGAAGTGAGTATGAATACGGTGGTCTGATGCAATCTCTGCAATCAAACCTTCAATTGTCGTTGCTAGTTTCTTAGTCTCACGGATGCGAAGCAGTGCTGCTAAAACTGGGTGTTGTGACTTTGCAAAGAGCCAGGCAAGAGCCTCCGCATCGGTAGTAAATCCTGTCTTGATCTTCTTAGTCTTAGGCAATCCAAGCTCTTCAAAGAGCACCACCTGTAATTGTTTTGGAGAAGCGACATTAAACTCATGCCCCACAGAATCGTGTGCGATCTTAGTCTGTGCGGTTACTTCCGATTCAAAGAAGTTGAGTAACTCGTTGAGTTTCTCACTATCAACGGCCACTCCCCTGCGTTCCATTATTGCAAGCAGGTGCGCGATAGGAAGTTCCAGGTCATAGAGAAGACTCTCAACGCCACGGGACTTCATCTCCTGATCTAATGAAGTTCTTAACGTGAAGAGGTGCGAGGCGATAGATGCCACTGAACTCTCCGGAGATGTCAGATCGAGTGTCGAACCATCGCCGTAGCGTTCAAGGAGATCTGAAATTTCGTGGGTGCGAACACCAGGATTGAGAACATAAGCTGCAAGGCTGGTGTCAAAGATGATGCCTTCAATCTCGCTGATCCGAGAAAGAGTTTTGCCGTCATGAACTATCTTGGCAACATTCGCATCTGCACCCCAAGAACCGATATCACTGGAGTGGATGACATAAACTTCATCCGGAGATAACGCGACGGAGTAACGGTGCAATACCTCGTCGGAGATTTCATAAGAGAGCGCGATCTCCCCAACGTGTTTAGCAATCTTGGCACTCATTTCGGCAGGAGTTAGAACCTTCTGATCGAGTTCACGCGAGAAGAGTGACGTCGCTACTGGAGCATGATCCTTTGATCCCGCGACTGCGATAGCCGAGAGTCGATCTTTGAGCGTTCTAAATTCGAGTGTTTCAAGAAGCGGTGCAAGATCTGAGAGCTCGACACCAGTCCAGGCAAGTGCCGCAGGATCTGCCTCAATCTCAACTGTATGGACCAATTGCGTCAATTCGCGATTGCGCTTAACGCTCTCAATGTTCTCACGTAAGGCGATACCAACTTTGCCTGCGACTTCTTCCGCTTTTTCCAGCAACTTCTCCAAAGATCCATACTCAATAATCCACTTTGCTGCAGTCTTCTCGCCCACACCTGGAATAGATGGCAAGTTATCGCTTGGATCTCCACGCAGCGCAGCAAAATCTGGGTACTGAGAAGGTGTCATCTGGTACTTATCGATGACAGCCTGTGGCGTCATTCGCGACATCTCACTTACTCCGCGCTTTGGATATAAAACAGTTATCGAATCAGTAACTAGCTGAAAACTATCTCGATCTCCCGTGCAGATCAGAACTTCAAAACCATCTCTCTCCGCTCGCGTTGCAAGGGTCGCAATAATGTCATGAGCCTCAAAACCTTCAACGGAAAACTGAGTGATGCCGAAGCCTTTGACCAAATCGTTGAGATAGGACATTTGAGAGCGAAATTCATCAGGAGTCTTGGCTCGATTCGCCTTGTAATCAGGAAAGATCTCAGTTCTAAATGTCTTTCGCGACACATCAAAGGCGACCGCAACGTGAGTCGGTTTCTCATCTTTAAGTAGCGAGATCAACATCGTGGCAAAGCCATAGATTGCGTTGGTGTGCTGACCTGTTGCAGTAGTGAAGTTCTCCGCCGGTAGTGCAAAAAAAGCTCGATAGGCCATTGAGTGACCGTCAATAAGAAGGAGTCTCTTCTCGTTCTTGGCCATGGCCCTTATCTTAGGTATAAACTCCCCAACTATGACGCAACCAAATTTCCTTGACATTGTTCGTGAGCGCGGCAGCGGAGCACTCGATAAGAAGATGGGGATCGAAATCCTCGAAGCCTCTCCTGAAAGACTCGTTGGACGTATGCCTGTCGAAGGAAATACTCAACCAATCGGCCTTCTTCATGGCGGCGCAAATGTAGTTTTAGCGGAATCTCTCGGCTCAATTGGAACTCAACTACACGCTGGTCCAACCCGCAAGATTGTTGGAGTCGATATCAACGCCACCCATCACAAATCTGCAACTTCAGGGTTTGTAACTGGCGTAGCAACAGCGGTATCGCTCGGCAAAACGCTCTGCGTCTATGAAATCGTAATCACCAATGATCAAGGCCAGCGCACGTGCAGTGCACGAATCACCTGCATGATCTTGGCAGAGCGTTAATTAGTGCGCGCCAGTTCCTAAATACGCTTCGCGTACAGCAGGATCATTGAGTAAGTCTGAAGCTTTAGCTTCCTTGACAATGTTTCCTGTCTCAAGGATGTAGGCACGATCTGCTCTTTGAAGAGCTTGCTGTGCATTCTGCTCGACGAGCAAGATTGTTACACCAGTCTTATTGATCTCTGTAATGATGCGGAAGATGTTTGCAATCATCTGAGGAGCTAGACCCATTGACGGCTCATCAAGGAGCAGAACCTTTGGTCTGGCCATCAATGCACGCCCAATTGCAAGCATCTGCTGTTCTCCACCAGAGAGGGTTCCGGCTGCTTGTGAAATTCTCTCTTTGAGCCGTGGAAATAGTTCGAAGATCTTTACGAGATCTTCATCTATCTCAACCTTTCGCATCTTGAGGTGATACTTACCAAGTTCGAGGTTCTCAAGAACTGTCATACCTGGAAAAATTCCTCGTCCCTCGGGAGCTTGAGAAATACCAAGTGAAACTCGTTCATGAGCCTTGTATTTGAGTATGTTCTTACCGTCGTACTCGATTGAACCTGATGTTGGATTTAAAAGTCCTGAGATTGTCTTGAGGAGGGTTGTTTTGCCTGCGCCGTTGGCGCCAATCAAGGAGACGATCTCTCCCTGTTCAACCACAATTGAGATGCCTTTGATGGCTTCAATTTTTCCGTAGGCAACTCGTAGATCTTTAATTTCAAGACGCATTTTCAGGCACTCCTAAATAGGCTTCGATCACTCGTGGGTCATCCTGAATCTTCTTAGGAATGTCATCAGCGATCTTCTGTCCAAAATCAAGAACTACTACTCGATCTGAAACTTTCATCACTAGCGACATATCATGTTCAATGAGAAGTACGGTGTATCCGGCATCTCGAATACGACGAATAGTATCTGCGAGCTCAACCTTCTCTGCTGGGTTAAAACCAGCTGCAGGCTCGTCAAGAAGTAGAAGTTTTGGCTCAGTACCGAGTGCACGAGCAATCTCCAAACGACGTTGTACGCCATAAGGGAGATTCTTCGCTAAACGATCTGAATACTCACCGATACCGATAAAATCCAATAACTCTTGCGCGCGCGCCTTATCTCGCTTCTCTTCACGGCGCGAAATCGGCATTCCAAATAGTCCGGAGAGTAACCCTGACTTTTTATGAGTATCCGTTGCAGTCATGACATTCTCTAGGGATGTCATATCGCCCCACAAACGGATGTTTTGGAAGGTTCTTGCTACTCCAGACCGCGTGATCTTGTATCGCTTCTTGCCAGCAAGGGATAATCCTTCAAAAGAGATATCACCGGAAGTTAGTTGGTAGACGCCTGTGATCACATTGAAAATAGTCGTCTTTCCAGCACCATTAGGACCGATCAGACCTAGAATTTCCTTTGGCTTAACATCGAAAGTGACGTCATTGAGGGCGGTTACACCGCCAAACTTCATGGTCACATTCTTTAAGCTTAGAAGCGGTTCTGTCATGACTTCTCCTTTGTTGCGATCGCTTTTTCGCGCTTCTTACGCGGTAGCAATCCATCTGGTCGCAGGTTCATCATAATTACGAGTACCAAGCCAAAGACCAAGAGGCGAGCCTCAGATAAGAATCTGATTCGATCTGGGAGGTAAGCCAGAACAACTGCTCCGAGAATTACTCCCCAAATATTTCCCATTCCTCCGAAGACAACGCAGGCGAGAATGAGAATTGAGATTTGGAGGGTGAAGTTATCCGGAGCAATGTAGAGCGTCTTTGATGCATAGATAACTCCAGCAGCTCCGCCTACAGATGCGCCGAGAACAAAGGCCCAAATTTTGTATTTAAAGGTAGGAACTCCAAGGAGTTCTGCAACATCCTCATCCTGTCGGATTGACTCCCAAGCGCGACCTGCTCTACGTACAGAGAGACGGCGAACCATCCAAATCGCAAGAAGAATGAATACCAATAGAGTCCAGAAGTAAATTCGGTGGCTATCGAATGCGTACTCGAACCCGAAAATTGCTGGTGGTGTCGGAATATTCTGAATGCCTTCAGAGCGACCCAATGAACCAAGGTTGAGCGCAATAATTCTTACGATCTCTCCAAAACCTAATGTAATAATCGCAAGGTAATCTCCGCGCAGTTTGAGTGCGGGAACACCCAAAATTAACCCTGCAAACATCGACATAGCTATGCCGATAGGGAGAATCTCCCACGTATTTAGGTCAGTCTTCGTACCGAGAAGTCCCATTGTGTAGGCACCGATGGCAAAGAATGCAACATAACCAAGGTCGAGAAGTCCACTCTTTCCAATCACAATGTTGAGGCCAATCGCCATCAAAACATACATGGCAACTGGGTTTACTAGCACTGACTCATAACTTGCAACTGGTGTATTGAGAATAGTGCCACCCATAAATGGAAGAGCGGCAACAGCTGCAATTGATGCAAGAACGATTGCTACTCGTGCTGGTCTGCCAGATTTTTCCCAAACCTCAGCGCCTTTATCGCGTAAATTAATCATCACACCCTCGATTGCGTCATAGATTCACCAAAGATTCCATTTGGCCTGGAGTAAAGAACGAGAACCAAGACAACAAATACTGTTACGGCTTTCCACTGTGTACCGAGGAAGAATGAGGCATATGTTTCAAGGAGCCCTAAAGCTAAGCCTCCAAAAAAGGCTCCCTTGATATTTCCAATACCTCCGAGAATTGCCGCTGTAAATGCTGCGATTCCGAGTTCAAAGCCGATGCTGGAAGCAGTGTTCTCATACTTTAGAACGTAGAAGAAGCCTGCTGCCCCAGTCATCAAACCGCCGATCAAGAATGTTGCAGAGATGACTCCATCAATGTTTACGCCCATGAGTCGAGCAGCGTTTGGGTTCATTGAAACTGCTCGGATTGCTTTGCCCATGCGAGTTTTATTAATAAAGGTTGTCAGAGCGATGAAGAGCGCTAGGGCTGCAATCACAATAATGGTGTTATCTAGTCGAATGCCAGCATCAAAGAACTGGCCAATAAAGGATTTATCCATGGCCCGTGGGGCAGCAACTGGGCGCGAGTCGGTCATGATGCGCACTGACTCCGCGAGCACCATTGAAACACCAATCGCAGAGATAAGTGGGGCCAAAATTCCAGAGTTCCTCCGGCGCAAGCGTCGATATGCGACAAGCTCTACGACGACTGAAAGAAGACCTGAAACAAGCATTGAAATAACTAGGGCGGTTGCCAAAATGAACCAAAGGCGGAGACCAGTTGCATATTCAGAACTCTGGGTGAACTTAAATACGTCGCGAACGACAATCACGGTGGCAAATGTGCCAACCATAAAGATTTCAGAGTTCGCGAAGTTGATCATGCGGAGTACGCCATAAACAAGGGTGTAACCAAGTGCGATGAGGATATAGATGAATCCAAGGCTCAGCCCACCGAAGGTGAGTGACCAGAACTGATCGAAGAAATTACCTATCAAGATCTATGATTCCCATCTCTTTTTCTTCATTGAGTAATTCAAGTCAAATCCAGCAGGCCCAATTCGTAGGGCCTGCTGGATTTGATTACTTAATTGATCTTGTTACTTGATTGGGCCTGTGAACTTGATGACTCCGTCTTTAACCTCGAAGCCGTTCATTACTCCACCAGCAACATCGCCGTTCTTATCGAACTTGATTGTTGTTCCAGTGAGTGACTTGTTGCTAGAAGTCTTCACACACTTCAACATTGCATCGCGAGTTGAAACTCCCTTTGCAATACAGTTAAGAAGGATGTTTGCAGCGTCAATTGACTCTGCAGCATAGACTCCTGAAGCCTTACCCATCTTCTTCTTGAAATCTGCTTCTAGTGCTGCAGAAATTTCAGCAAGAGGGACAGTTCCAGCAGTTAGACGTACACCCTCGAGAACTGCCTTAGGTGCAAGAGTTGGGAAGCTTGGGCTAAGTACTCCGTCGCCACCTGCAAGGATGCCTGTGTATCCGCTGTCACGAAGCTGCTTAAAGAATGGTGCAGCCTGTGGGAAGTAACCTGTGTAGATCACAACGTTTGCAGCAGCAGTCTTAATCTTTGAGATTGTTGCAGACCAGTCAGTTGTCTTATCCGACACGCTGTCGAATCCGACGGCCTGACCTGCAGGAATCTTTGGCTTCATGTAATCAACAAGTCCGACACCGTAGGCTGACTGATCGTCAACGATGAAGACCTTAGGAGCTGTAACGCCCTTTGTTGCTAGCTTGAATAGTGATGGTCCTTGGACCTTATCTGTTACAACGACGCGGTGGAAGACTGGGAAACCAATCGCTCCATCCTTAGGATCTGTGATCGAAACGCGAGTTGCGGATGGTGAGATCATTGGAAGGTTGCGCTGCTTGTAGAAAGGCAATGACGCAATTGTTGCTCCAGAGTATGCAGCACCAACAAGACCGATGATCTTTGCGTTTGATGCGATTCCAGGTGCAACCTTTGCTGCCTGATCAGGAGCACCCTGGTCGTCAGCCTTAACTAGTGAAACTTCAAACTTTCCTTTGTTCTTTGCGTTGAAAAGTTTAATTGCGTATTCAACGCCAGCTACTTCATCCTGACCAACTTGAGCTTCTTCGCCTGTAAGTGGGCCCTGAAAAGCGATTGTGATCTTCTTAGCAGCAGCCTGAGCTGTGGTTGCTGATGTCACTCCAAATACGAGTGATGCAACTGAACCAACGGCAAGGGCTTGCATCAATTTTTTATTCATTGTTGCCTTTCCTGTTCTTGTGTCCCGGGACAGGGAGGCTGAAAGGGTAACGGCAGGGGTGAGGTCTGGGCAAGATGAAGATAGGGATAATTGATCTCAGTTTCGTTATAAATGGGATTCCAGTATCACCAATTGAGACGATCTGACTACCTATTTTTCGGGGACAGCTTCAGGGCTAATTACTGCCTGAGCCACTTCTTTCATGGTGAGGCGGCGGTCCATGGCTGCTTTCTGAATCCAAGAAAATGCCTGGGGCTCTGTGAGATTTAGCGCGGCCATCAAGATTCCCTTAGCACGATCAATGATCTTGCGAGTCTCGAGCCGTTCATGAAGGTCAGCAACCTCGGCTGCCAATGATTTCATTTGCAGATGCCTACTAATTGCAATCTCAATAGCAGGAATTAGGTCATTAATTGTAAAAGGTTTAAGTACATATGCCATCACACCGGCATCTCGGGCTCGATCAACGAGTTCTCGCTGACTAAATGCAGTAAGCATCAGGACTGGACACGTTGCAATGATCTCTTCTGCTGCAGTAATGCCATCGAGTATTGGCATCTTCACATCAAGGATTGCTAAATCTGGTTTGTGCTCTTGAACAAATTCAATTGCTTGAGCTCCATCACTTGCTTGGGCAACGACAAGATAACCAGCTTCACCCAACATCTCCACAAGATCCATTCGGATCAGCGCCTCGTCTTCGGCCACAACAATTCTCACTGGCTCTTGAGTGCGCTCTAGATTCATGTGCCCCGAGTCGGATTCGAACCGACACTATGCAGTGTTTGAGACTGCCCTCTCTACCGTTGGAGTACCGAGGCTAACGTGCACCAATCTTAACCTCTCCCTTGCTTTAGACCGAATCGTAGGAGTTAGCGGTATGCAGGAGCGGCACCAGCAACGGCATCACCCATGCGGTGTACGCGCATCGCATTGGTCGAACCGGGAATTCCAGGAGGTGATCCCGCCACGATAATGACGTTATCGCCGATTGTTGTGCGCTTACTCTCGAGAAGAAGGCCATCCACCTGCTTCACCATCTCGTCAGTGTGCGAAACAACTGGTGTAATCATTGGTTCAACGCCCCATGAAAGAGCAAGTCGGTTGTAAGTTCCACGATCTGGAGTAAGTGCCAAGATCGGAATTGGTGAGCGAAGTCGTGACATACGACGAGCAGAATCACCGCTTTGTGTAAATGCTACGAGGAATTTGGCTCCGACGATTGCTCCTACTTCAACAGCTGCTTTTGTAATTGCTCCACCTTTAGTGCGAGGTTCATGCTTAAGGGGACGAATTCTCTCAAGTCCACCCTCTTCTGTTCGTTGAATGATTCGAGACATGGTCTGAACCGCCTCAATCGCGAACTCGCCTACGCTGGTCTCGCCAGAGAGCATCAACGCATCTGCACCATCTAGTACGGCATTGGCACAATCTGTCGCCTCTGCGCGAGTTGGACGTGAATTTGTGATCATTGAATCAAGCATCTGCGTAGCGACGATGACGGGTTTAGCAGCATCGCGCGCCAACTCCACGCAACGCTTTTGAACAAGAGGCACATCTTCAATCGGAAGTTCTACGCCAAGATCACCACGAGCAACCATGATGCCATCAAATGCATCGACGATACCGACAAGGTTATCGACCGCTTGTGGTTTTTCAATCTTTGCAATAACCGGAATACGTATACCTTCTTCATCCATGATGCGATGAACATCTCTAATGTCATCGGCATTTCTCACAAATGAGAGCGCAATGAAATCAGCACCTGCTTTAAGTCCCCAACGTAAGTCTTCCATATCTTTCTCAGAGAGCGCTGGCACAGACACTGCAACTCCCGGCAAGTTGATTCCCTTGTTGTTACTTACAGCACCTGGCTCGATCACCTTTGTGATGACATCGTTACCGTTAACTTCAGTTACCTCGACTGTCACTTTTCCATCATCGATCAAGATGCGATCACCAGCTTTACAATCTCCTGGCAGACCTTTATAAGTCGTGCCGACACGCTCTTTTGTTCCTTCGACCTCGTCAGTGGTGATGGTGAAGATATCGCCACGTGATAGATCGTGAGGACCATCTTTAAATCGAGCTAGACGAATCTTTGGTCCTTGCAGGTCTACCAAAACAGCAATTGGAACACCTGCCTCAGCGGCGGCCTCGCGCACTCGATTCAGGCGATTCTGATGCTCGTCGTATCCCCCATGTGAGAGATTTAAACGGGCCATATTCATTCCAGCGGCGATGAGTTCGCGCACCTTTTCTGGTGACTCAACTGCAGGTCCAAGTGTGCAAACAATTTTCGCGCGGCGCATGGTCTTACCTTACCTATCTTTATCGATTACTTACGAGTTTGGATTGTGGTGATTTGTTGGATTAGACCATCAACGGCCGTGCAGTTGGTGCAATTGGTGAAGGTAATTGTGTATCTCCTTCAAGATAGAGATCCACTGCCGCTGCAGCACTTCTTCCTTCAGCGATCGCCCACACAATGAGCGACTGTCCGCGTCCAGCATCTCCGGCTACAAACACACCCTCAGACGTACTCTGATAAGAATCATCGCGCTTTACATTTGTGCGATCATCAAGTTCAACTTCAAGCTGTTCAAAAAGTGGCGTCTTTTCAGTTCCTGTAAAGCCCATTGCAAGGAAGGCAAAATCCGCTGGGATCTCGCGCTCTGTACCCGGAACTGGCTGGAATTTTCCATCCACCATCTGCGTCTCAACAAGTTTAAGTGCTTTGAGATTTCCGTTTCCATCACCAATAAACTCTTCGGTGCTCACGGAGAAGACGCGTTGATCTAACTCTTCATGAGCACTAGAGACTCGATAGATCATTGGATACATAGGCCAAGGTTGTGAACCAGGTCGCTCATCAGCAGGACGTGGCATGATCTCAAGTTGAGTCACACTCGCCGCACCTTGACGCACCGATGTTCCGAGACAATCCGCGCCAGTATCTCCACCACCCAAAATGACGACATGCTTTCCTGCAACATTGATATCTGGGTTTGTTACTTCGCCTAGGGCTTGCTTATTTCCCCAAGGTAAGAACTCCATCGCTTGATAAATACCTTTATTTTCGCGTCCCTTAATTGGAAGATCTCTCCACTGTGTTGCACCTAGTGCGAGCACTACAGCGTCATATTTTTGGCGTAGTTCAGAGCCGGTGATGTCGACTCCCACGTTTACGCCGGTACGAAAGCGCGTACCTTCCTTCTCCATCTGAGCAAGGCGACGATCAATAATGTTCTTTTCCATTTTAAACTCTGGAATACCGTAACGAAGAAGTCCGCCGATCTTATCTGCACGCTCATAAACAACCACAGTATGTCCTGCGCGAGTCAGTTGCTGAGCAGCAGCTAGACCAGCTGGACCAGATCCAATGACTGCAACAGTTTTTCCTGTAAGTCGATCAGGTGCAAGAGGCTTAACATCTCCAGAGCCAAAAGCTTCTTCGATTGTGCGAAGTTCCACCTGCTTGATGGTTACTGCGTCGGCATTTATCGCTACGACACATGCAGTTTCACATGGTGCCGGACAGAGTCGACCAGTGAATTCTGGAAAGTTGTTTGTTGCATGTAATCGCGCGATCGCTTCTGTCTTATCTCCGCGCCACATCAAGTCATTCCACTCAGGAATTAAGTTGCCCAGTGGGCATCCTGAGTGACAGAAAGGAATGCCGCAATCCATGCAGCGCCCAGCCTGTTTTTGCAGATGTTCGATGCTTTGTGGTTCGTAGACTTCGCGCCAATCTTTAATTCGCACATCGACAGGGCGACGCTTAGGAGTTTCACGCGGCGTAGTAAGAAAACCTTTTGGATCAGCCATTTGCTGCAACCTCCATTACATATTGATCAACCGGAAGACCTTCACGAGTTGCCTTCTCTATGGCTGCAAGCACGCGAGCGTAATCGCGAGGCATTACTAGTGAGAATCTAGAAAGCGCGTTTTCCCAATCAAGAAGTAGATTTCCGGCAACTTGCGACTCTGTCTCGTTGAAGAACGAAGTCACGATCGCCTTCAAGTTCTCTCTCTGATCAGCAGGCACTGCCAGAACATCAACCATCTCGGTATTAACTAGATCAGCATTTAAATCAAGGACAAAGGCACGGCCGCCCGACATACCAGCTGCAAAGTTGCGTCCAGTGCGACCTAGAACTACAACTGTTCCACCTGTCATGTACTCGCATCCATGGTCGCCGATACCTTCAACAACCGCAGTGGCTCCAGAATTTCGAACACAGAAACGTTCGCCAACTATTCCACGTAAGAAAATTTCACCTGATGTTGCGCCATAGCCAATAACATTTCCTGCAATGACGTTCTCTTCAGACTCAAATGTTGCCTTCTCATCTGGACGAACGATAATTCGACCGCCTGAAATACCCTTACCAACATAGTCATTAGAGTCGCCAAAGAGCTTGAGTGTTAAGCCCGAAGGAATAAAAGCGCCGAATGACTGTCCAGCAGAGCCGCGTAGTGTCACAAGAACGGTATCTGCAGGAAGTCCTGCTCCCCCGAAGTTACGTGTGATCTCTGCGCCGAGCATTGTGCCCACCGTGCGGTTGACGTTGCGTACCGGAGATTCGATCAAAACTTTTGATCCAGTGGCGAGTGCTGCCTGCGCCTTCTCAATAAGCACGTTGTCAAGCGCGTGAACGAGACCATGATCCTGTGTAGTGGTTTGGTAGAGCGAGCTTTCAACATCTGGACGTACCAGCAATGGTGTCAGATCAAGTCCGCTGGTCTTCCAGTGAGCTATTGCCTGCTGTGTATTGAGATACTCCACATGGCCAATCGCTTCCTGCAAAGTCTTAAATCCGAGCGAAGCCAAGATCTCGCGAACTTCTTCTGCAATGTATTCAAAGAATGTTTCGACAAACTCTGGCTTACCTGTAAATCTCTTTCGCAACTCTGGATTTTGTGTAGCAACTCCAACAGGACAAGTGTCTAGGTGGCAGACGCGCATCATTACGCAACCAGATACAACTAGTGGTGCAGTAGCAAATCCATATTCCTCGGCACCCAGGAGCGCTGCAATGACGACATCTCGACCTGTCTTGAGCTGTCCATCAGTTTGCACAACGATGCGATCACGAAGACCATTAAGCAGAAGGGTCTGCTGAGTCTCTGCAAGACCAAGTTCCCATGGTGCGCCAGCATGCTTGAGTGATGTAAGTGGTGAGGCACCCGTACCACCGTCATGGCCTGAGATCAGAACGACATCTGCATGTGCCTTAGAGACACCAGCGGCAACAGTTCCCACGCCAACTTCAGCCACCAATTTTACGTGAATGCGCGCATTCTTATTTGCATTCTTCAAATCGTGAATGAGTTGAGCAAGATCTTCAATTGAATAAATGTCGTGGTGAGGTGGTGGTGATATGAGCCCCACGCCCGGAGTTGAGTAGCGAACTGTGGCAATCCATGGATAGACCTTGTTGCCAGGAAGTTGCCCACCCTCGCCAGGTTTAGCACCTTGTGCGACCTTAATTTGGATATCGTCTGCATTGACTAAGTACTCACTTGTAACACCAAATCGACCGGAGGCAACTTGCTTAATTGAGCTTCGCTTGGAATCACCATTTGATTCTGGAGTAAATCGCGCAGGGTCTTCTCCGCCTTCACCAGTATTTGATTTGGCACCGAGGCGATTCATGGCGATAGCAAGTGTTTCGTGGGCTTCTTGAGAAATTGAACCGTATGACATTGCGCCAGTCGAAAAACGCTTCACGATGTTGGAGATCGGTTCGACTTCGTCTACAGATATTGGTTTGCGTGTAGATGTATCAAACTCAAAGAGCCCTCGCAGCGTCATCAGCGCTTTGCTCTGGTCATCGACTGCCGTCGTGTAGCGCTTGAAAACGTCATATCGCTTTGAACGAGTTGCATGTTGCAAAGTGAAGACTGTCTCAGGATTAAAGAGGTGTGGTTCACCATCACGGCGCCACTGATATTCGCCACCGATGGGAAGACGCTTTGTTCCAGGTACTTCTCCCCCTGGTGGATATGCAATGTGATGGCGCTTAATTGTCTCTTCAGCAATCACATCAAGATCAACGCCACCAAGACGCGAAGTTGTACCAACAAAGAATTCATCAACAACATCTTGTGCAATACCGATTGCCTCAAATACTTGGGCTCCTGTGTAGGAGGCAATTGTTGAGATTCCCATCTTCGACATCACCTTAAGCACGCCCTTGCCAAGAGCCTTAATAATGTTGTGGACCGCCTTCTCTGGAGTGATCCCAGTGATGACGCCTTGGATAACTAAATCTTCGGCGCTCTCCATAGCAAGGTATGGATTAACAGCAGCTGCACCGTAACCGATGAGAAGTGCAACATGGTGAACTTCGCGCACATCGCCAGCTTCTACAACAAGGCCTACCTTTGTTCGAGTCTTTTGACGAATCAAGTGGTGGTGAACAGCAGCAGTAAGTAAGAGAGATGGAATAGGAGTGTCCTCCGCATCTCCGTTTCTATCGGAGAGAACAATGATGCGAGCACCGTCAGCGATTGCCTGACTTACCTCTGCCTTAATCTCTTCAAGGCGATTGCGAAGAGTATTTCCATCTCCAGAAACTGGGAAAAGTCCACGCACCACATAGGACTCTAGGTGGGGATAATCTTCATCTGCATTTACGTTAATGATTTTTGCGAGTTCATCATTATCGATGACCGGAAATGGCAGCAGAATTTGGCGACAGGATTCTGGTCCGGGATCAAGAAGATTGTGTTCAGGTCCGATAGATCCCCCAAGGCTCGTAACGATCTCTTCACGAATTGCATCCAGTGGAGGGTTTGTTACTTGTGCAAAGAGTTGAGTGAAGTAGTCAAAGAGAAGGCGTGGCTTATTTGAAAGAGCTGCAATTGGAGTATCAGTGCCCATTGAGCCAAGAGCCTCTGCTCCATTTTTAGCCATTGGAGTGATGATGATGCGCAGTTCTTCTTCTGTGTATCCAAAGGCACGTTGGCGTCGAACAACCGATGAGTGAGGATAAATGATGTGTTCGCGAGCAGGTAGATCGGAGAGCTTTACTACTCCGTCCTCTACCCACTTTCCGTAAGGAGCGGCGCTGGCCAGAGAATCCTTAATTTCATCATCTTCAATGATGCGCCCTGCTTCAATATCGACAAGGAACATCTTTCCAGGTTGTAAGCGACCTTTACGTGCAATGTTCTCCGCAGGAAAATCAAGTACCCCGGCTTCTGATGCGAGAACAACCATTCCGTCGCAAGTAACCCAGAATCGTGAAGGACGCAGACCGTTGCGATCGAGAACAGCGCCTACTTGATGTCCATCTGTAAATGTCACACACGCTGGTCCATCCCATGGCTCCATCAGCGAAGAATGGAAAGCGTAGAAGTCACGACGTTTCTTCGACATCGTTGCGTGGTTCTCCCAGGCTTCCGGAATCATCATCAAAACTGCATGCGGAAGAGAGCGTCCGCCGAGATAGAGAAGTTCGAGTACTTCATCAAAGGATGCGGAGTCACTGCCCGACATTTCTACAATTGGAAAGAGGCGTGAAATATCACCCGGAATTAGATCGCTCTGTAGGAGCGCTTCGCGAGCACGCATCCAGTTGCGATTTCCTTTGACGGTATTGATTTCACCGTTGTGTGCAATGAATCGGTATGGATGTGCAAGAGGCCACGATGGAAAAGTATTGGTAGAAAAACGTGAGTGAACGAGAGCTAAAGGTGAAACAACTCTTTCATCACTGAGATCTGGGAAGAATTCTTCCAGTTGACCAGTTGTGAGCATTCCCTTGTAGACGATCGTCTGTGAGGAAAATGATGGGAAGTAGATCTCACCTGCATGTTCTGCTTGCTTCCGAAGAGCGAAAGCTAATCGATCGAGGGCGATACCACTCTCACTCTTGTTACCTTTAATGAACAGTTGCTTAAAGATTGGCATTACAGATTGTGCTGTTTTTCCAACTGAGGTTGGATTAGTAGGAAGATCGCGCCAGCCAATAACTTCAAGTCCTTCTTGCGTTGCAAGAGTTTGGATTAGTGATGTTGGATCAAATCCGGGCTGAATAAATGCAATACCTGTTGCATAACTTCCTTCTGCGGGGAGATTAAATTCTGTCACCGCGCGATAGAAGGCATCAGGAACACGAATCAGAATTCCTGCACCATCTCCGCTATCTGGTTCTGAGCCAGCCGCACCGCGATGTTCTAGATTGCGTAGAGCCGTCAACGCTTGCGCAACAATTTCATGTGTTGCAATTTTGTTGAGGGTGGCAACCATGGCAACGCCACAAGCATCGTGCTCATTGGCAGGGTTATACAACCCTTGCGCTGCTGGAAAAGTAGATGGAAGAGCCATCGAAGAAGATCTCCTGTTGTCGGTTACCGTGTGAATACAACGGGACAACGCTGACCCGTGCTCAGGGTAGCAACTGCCAGCCCAGAGTGAAAGATCAAAATAGACTTTAAGCCCAACTAGCCAAGGTTGACGTGGAGAAGACGTCCGATTCCTGCGGTGACCGCCATGCCGAAAGCTCCTCCGAGCATGACCCGTACAGTCGGTCCGAGAATTGCTTTACCTGCAGTTTTTGCACTCAATATCCCAGTGACAAGAAGTCCCAGCAAAGCGAAGCCCACAATGCTTAGCGCAATCGTTCCTGGAGTTGGAGCAAATGCTCCGGCAAATGGAATTAAGCCGCCTGCAGTAAAGCTCGCAGCCGATGCAAGCGCTGCCTGTAATGGACGCGCTTTATTTTGCGGAGTTTGTCCTAGCTCATCGCGTAAATGCGCTTCAAGTGGGTCACGAGCATGCATTTGATTTGCAACTTCTTTGGCAAGTTCTGGTGTTAGTCCTCGTTCAATGTAAATCTGCGCGAGCTCGAGCAATTCACCATCTGGATCGACATTTAAATGTTCGATCTCCAACTGCCGATCAGAATCCTCAACGTCATTTTGTGATCGTACAGAAACATATTCACCAACGGCCATTGACATTGCTCCAGCAGAAATTGCTGCTACCCCTGCGGTGATGAGAAATCTATCGTTACCTGGATTAGCGGCGGTGACTCCTATCATCAGACTTGCAGTTGAGACCAATCCATCATTTGCTCCGAGAACTGCCGCGCGCAACCAACCTGCGCGATGCGCGCGATGTTGGAGGTTGCGTTGATAGATAGCCTCGAGACTCATATACGAATCCTATCTGAGGCTTTTTGATTTTTGTCGTATTCGCAGGAAATAACCAAGCGCGATGGCTCCCACAGCGATACTCACCCACTCATTCTGGCGTAATCCAAGGAAGAAATTGGCAGAATCAATTCGAATGCTCTCGATAAAAAAGCGGCCGAGACAATAAGCAGCGATATAGAGAGCAAATGTCTGTCCAGGTAGAAGCTTCTTGCGAAGAAGAATTAATGTGAACGCAACGAGTGAACACCACAACGCTTCATAGAGAAATGTTGGGTGGAAAGTTTCAAATGCTCTCAATTCTGAAGGTCTTTTTTGGACCGGGACTTCCAACGCCCACCATGTATCAAGCGGACGCCCAAAGAGTTCGACATTAAACCAATTACCAAAACGTCCAATAGCCTGTGCAAGTAAAATTCCAGGTGCTAACGCATCCAGGAAGATCCGAAAAGGCGGCAACGAGATCTCTGTACGTTTAGATTCAACTCGTTTATAGCCCCAATAAGCGCCTAATGCTCCGAACGAAATTGCCCCCCAAATCCCGAGTCCACCTTTCCAGATGGCGAAAACATCAAGAGGTGAACCTTCACTTCCAAAGAAATCACTCGGGGAAGAAAGTACGTGGTAGATCCGACCACCAATGATTCCAAATGGCACTGCAAAAATTGCAACGTCAGAGACTACGGTTACCAGTGCCGGATCGACAGCGCGAAAGCGTTTATCGCCGACCCAAATCGCAACCGCTATTCCAGCAATAATGCAGAGTGCATAAAAGTGGAAGGTCAGTGGACCAACCTCAATTGTTGATTGAGACGGGGACGGTATGTAGCGTGTAAACATCTGAGTTCCTTCGTTCCAGGACTCAGAAATTACTTTGCTGCCGCCTCAACTGCGGCCTTGAACTCATTGAGGTCAAAGCCTGGTGATTGACGCTCCCACACCTTGCCGTTGATCAGCGCAGTTGGTGTGCCACGTACTCCGTATCGAGTCATTGATTCTGTTGCGGCAACAACATTAACAAGCTTTGACTTGTTATTCACGCAGTCGGCAAAAGTGGATGAGTTGATTCCAATTTTCTTACCAATAGTGATGAGGTTCTCTGAGTTAAGGAATCCTGAATTCTCGACCTGAGATTGCACATCCATCAGAGCCTTGTGGTAATCCAGGAATCTATCTTCATCGACTGCACAATAAGCAGCATTTGATGCAGCAATAGATTCGTCATCCTTGGTTCCGTTACCTAAGAATGAAAGTGGATGGTAGGTAACCTGTGCCTTCTTCTCGGTAATCAAAGATGTCAAATAGCCACCGATTGGCTCTTCAAACAACTTACACACTGGGCACTGAAAGTCTTCAAAGATATCGATCTTCGTTGGAAGTCCTGGGTTAAATACAATGCCATCGCCAGCAGCGGGATCAACGCTTGCTGGAACTGCGCCAATAGATTGAAATGAATCAAGAGCGGTAAATGCGGCGTCCTTCGCCTTGTTCTCACTCGTTAAGCTAAAGACGGCTCCAACTACGACCACAAGTGTCACCATGCCGATGACTAACCAGCGAGTAAATGGATCTCCGCCTTGTGATTTAACTGAGTTCTTCTTTTGCTTACTCATTCCTGGTCCTCACTTGCTTGGTTAGTTGTTTCTGGCTTCTTATCAAGAGAAAGTTTTCCATAAGGGTACTTGAAGATGTAAAGGCACATACCCACAAACACCAAATCACGCGCAATCGCAATGGCGTAGTCGATTCGAGCTTGAGTAGCCTGAGAAGGGTCAAGTGCTCCCCCACCTCCAAGACATCCGCAGTCGATAAGCATGCCACGCGCCCACACGGAGGCGATTGCGCCGGCAAACATCAGCATTAAGAGTGCACTTGCAATCGCCGCTGGTCGGATGAAGATTCCAAGAATGAGGAAAATCGCTAAGGCAATTTCAAACCAAGGTAATACATAGCCTGCAAAATGGGCGAGGTCTATTGGGAGAATTTTAAAAGCGGCAGTTGCGTTGGCAGAAGAAGCTGGATCGAGAGCTTTAACCCCGCCGGCATAAAGCAGGAATGCACCGAAGCCAAATCGGAATAGGGTCGTTATCCACTCTTGCTTTGCAATAAAAAAGTTCTTCATCGCCCTTCACGAACTCCTAACGCTAGCTCTTGTGCTAATTCCTTAACTGCTCGTAATCCCGTCTCTTCATCGGGTGCTTCTAGGAGAGCATTGATAAATGCTGAACCTACGATGACCCCATCTGCGTAGCCTGCAACAGATCGTGCCTGTTCGCGAGTTGAAACACCAAGCCCAACGCTGACTGGTGTGTCAGTGCTCTTGCGCACTCTGGCAACTAAATCTGCGGCCGATGATGAAACGCTCGTTCTTGTCCCAGTCACACCCATCAAACTTGCCGCATAGACAAAGCCGCCACACTCACTTGTCACAACTGGGAGTCTGGAATCTGTCGTGCTGGGTGCAACGACATAGATTCGATTAATCTTTGAGTTATCCGTTGCAGCAATCCATCCTTGTGACTCTTCGACGGTGAGATCTGGGGTAATTACTCCAGAACCTCCATGGTCTGCGATCGCCTGAGCAAATTTATCTACGCCATATCGTTCAATCGGATTCCAATAAGTCATCACCACTGCTGCGACACCGTGATCATGTGCGCATTGCAGCGATTCAAATACTTCTTTTGCACCTGTCCCCTGGCTTAAGGATTGAACTGCCGCAGCTTGAATTGTTGGACCATCCATCACTGGATCGCTATATGGGAATCCGATTTCAATTGCATCGACTCCACCCTCGGCAAATGCCGCAATTACCTTCTTGCATCCTTCGTGGCTTGGAAAGCCAGCAGGAATGTAAGCAATGAGCGCTGCGCGGTTCTCGCTCTTCGCCTTCGCCATGACACGATCGAGAGGGGTATCAAGGCTCATTTCTAGAGTTCAATTCCAAAGTAAGCAGCAGCTGTCGCAACATCTTTATCTCCGCGACCAGATAAATTAATAAGTATTGTTGCGTTAGGGCCTAGCTCCTTGCCCACTTGCAACGCACCAGCGAGTGCGTGCGCAGTCTCAATTGCAGGAATAATTCCTTCAGTGCGACAGAGAAGTGCGAACGCTTCCATTGCTTGTGCATCTGTAATCGCACGATATTGCGCACGACCGATGTCATGAAGATATGCGTGCTCGGGACCCACACCTGGGTAATCAAGACCGGCAGAGATTGAGTGAGATTCAACAGTCTGACCATTCTCATCTTGCAGAACATATGAGCGAGTTCCATGAAGTACTCCTGGAGTTCCGCCAGTAATTGTCGCTGCATGTCGACCAGTACTCACACCGTCTCCACCAGCTTCAAGACCTATAAGTGCTACTTCTACATCGTCAATGAAGGGATGGAAAATTCCAATTGCATTTGATCCGCCACCTACACATGCAAGAACAGCATCTGGAAGTTTTCCGGTGAGCTCTAAAACTTGGGCTCGCGCTTCAACACCAATGATACGGTGGAAATCACGGACCATCGTTGGGAATGGATGCGGGCCAGCAACAGTTCCAAGTAAATAATGTGTGGTCTCAACATTTGTTACCCAATCACGCATCGCTTCATTGATTGCATCTTTGAGAGTTCGTGAGCCACTCGTCACAGGAACAACCTCTGCGCCAAGTAACTTCATTCGTGCGACGTTCAGTGATTGACGTTTCGTGTCTTCTTCACCCATGTAGACAACGCACTCAAGTCCCATGAGTGCGGCCGCAGTTGCAGATGCAACTCCGTGTTGTCCCGCACCTGTTTCAGCAATGATGCGCTTTTTGCCCATGCGCTTTGTGAGAAGAGCTTGTCCTAAAACGTTATTGATCTTGTGCGATCCAGTGTGATTTAAATCTTCGCGCTTGAGCAAAATTCGCGCACCGCCTGCATGCTCTGCAAAGCGTGGCACCTCGGTAATGATGCTGGGACGACCTGTGTAGGTGCGGTGTAAGTGATCCAACTCGATCGCAAATGCTGGATCTGTTGCCGCAGCAATATGTGCCTGTTCGAGCTCTTCAAGTGCGCCAATAAGTGCCTCGGGCACAAAGCGACCGCCGTATGGACCAAAGTGTCCGATGATTTCTTCTACCTTAACGGTCATGGCAGTTAGGGTACTAGAGACCACGAAGGGTCTGCAGTGCAGAAATTGGATCTTCTGCTCGCACGAGAGCCTCACCCACGAGGATTGCATCAGCGCCACATGAACGGGCAGCTACAACTTCTGCTCGTCCAGAGATGCCAGATTCAGCCACTTTAATAATCTCACCTGGAATCTCGGGGAGAAGTTGTGCAAATGCTTTTTGATCAACTTCAAGAGTTTTGAGATTTCTAGAATTAATTCCAATGATTCGAGGGTTAATCTCCATCGCTCGATCCAACTCGTCGTGAGTGTGAACTTCAATAAGGCTCGCCATGCCCAGCTCGGTAGCCATCTCGTAATAGTCGTTGAGTTGACGAGCTGATAGAGCAGCAACAATGAGTAAGACAACATCTGCGCCATATGCGCGTGCCTCATAAAACTGATATTCATCAACCATAAAATCTTTGCGAAGAATTGGAATGTTCACTGCGCCGCGTACCGACTTAAGGTCAGCAAGTGAACCACTGAATCGACGCTCCTCTGTAAGCACGCTAATGACGCTCGCTCCTGCCTTTTGGTACTGCTCGGCAAGTTGTGCAGGATCGGCGATGGAGGCTAACGAACCTTTACTTGGGGAAGATCTCTTTACTTCTGCAATCACGCTGATCAGATCACCGCGCAACCCAGGATGTGCATCGATAACAGCTGGCGCAGCTTCTAACTTCTCGCGCAATTCACTCAGCGGAAGGCGACGCTTAGCTAAATCATCGCGTACGCCAGCAATGATCGAATCAAGGACGCTCATGGATTCTGCTCTTCTGTCGGATCAATCCCATGATCTTGTGCGCTCCATGGCGTATGAACTTTTGGCTTACGTTCATAACGAGATGAGAGTGAAAAATGTCTACTCAAAAAAATCACGATCGCACCAATTACTAAAGCGCTTATTACAATCGGAAGCAAGTCCTTCACTCTGCTGACCTCATAACCTGCGCTGCACCGATTGCGCCAAGTACCGCAGCGGCTTTATTCAGACACTCTTGATTTTCAGAATGCGGATCCGAATCTGCCACGATTCCAGCGCCTGCTTGTACATAGGCACGGCCGTCATAAATAAGCGCGGTACGAATAGCAATACATGTATCTACATTGCCTGTGAAATCGAGGTAGCCGATTGCGCCTCCGTAGAGCCCACGTCGATGTGGTTCGAGTGATTCGATGATCTCCATCGCGCGTGGTTTTGGTGCGCCAGAGAGTGTTCCTGCAGGAAATGTTGCAAAGAGAGCATCTACTCCCGTTTTTTCATCTGCCAAAGTTCCTGTGACTGTTGAGACAATATGCATGACATGTGAATAACGTTCAACGCTCATGAAATCAACTACTTCGACTGATCCAGCGGCACAGATACGACCTAAATCATTTCTACCCAAATCAACCAACATTAAATGCTCTGCGCGCTCCTTGGGATCAGCAAGTAATTCCTCCCCTAGTCGCTTATCTTCTTCTGGAGATGATGAGCGCTTACGTGTTCCGGCGATCGGGTGAACCATTGCTTGCCCTTGTGTAACTTTTACTAACGCTTCTGGACTAGAACCAACAACGTCAACTCCGCCTTCAAATCTAAAGAGATACATATACGGAGATGGGTTACGTAGACGCAACATGCGATAGACATCGATTGCATCGGCGCTGCACTCCATGGAAAAACGTTGCGATAAAACTATTTGGAAAGCCTCGCCGGCAAGAATCTCTTCCTTTGCAAGGCCAACCTTAGAAATGAATTCTTCCTGACTCATATTGCGTTCAAAGATCGGTTCAGAGTTTGATGCGATATGTGCAATGTGTCCCTCAAGAGGTGCTGCTAGCTGGCCTTGCATTCGGTCCAACCGCTCCTGCGCATCTGCATACGCCTCATCTACTCGATCATCACTGCCATCCCAGTTGATTGCATTCGCAATCAAGGTGATCGTGCCATCAGCATGATCGAGTACCGCTAAATCACTCGTTAACATGAAAGCAATTTCAGGAAGTGGAATATCTTTAACAGCTAAGGAAGGCAACTTCTCTAGTCCTCTTACGCTGTCGTAACTCATATATCCAACAAGGCCGCCAGTTAAAGGTGGTAGTCCAGCAATTTTTGGCGAACGAAGATGTAAAGCAGATTGGCGTAACGCCGCAAGTGGATCAATCCCTTGTGGCGCACCTGCTGGTGGAGTACCGATCCAATGAGCAGTGCCATCTTTTTCGGTGAGCGTGGCTTGCGAATGCGCGCCTATGAATGAGTATCGAGACCAAGCGCCACCATGTTCAGCTGATTCAAGGAGAAAAGATCCGGCTGCATTTCCAGATAATTTGCGATAGACGCCAAGAGGAGTCTCTCCATCTGCCAAGAGTTTTCTGTAAACAGGAATTACATTGTAAGAGGATGCATATTCTCTAAACTCTTGAAGATTCATAGCTTCACGCGCTACTTGTTCTCATCTTTAGCTGGATAAATCTCGCGATGAAAACAGGTGAATTCCCCCGTGTGGCAGGCGGCACCCTCTTGTTCGACCTGAAACAAGATGGCATCTCCATCGCAATCGATAGAAATAGAAACAACTTTCTGGAGGTGGCCAGACGTTTCACCCTTTTTCCAGAGTTGATTACGTGAACGACTGAAATAAGTCGCATAACCAGAATCAATTGTTTGCGCGAGAGATTGCGCATTTACATAGGCGAGCATGAGAACTTCGCCAGAGAGACTGTCTTGAGCGATCGCCGGCATCAAGTCATCTGAGTCCTTTAGAAGTTCAAGGATTTGAGGAGAAAGAGAGATGCTCACGGGGTAATTGTGCCTTAGGTCAGAGCGCTCGTGCGCACGCAATATCCATGCTCAGATAAGTACTTCTTCACATCAGCAATGCGATGTACGCCAAAATGAAAGACGCTCGCCGCCAAGAGTGCATCTGCACCAGCCTCAATTGCAGCGGCGAAATCCTCGAGTGAGCCAGCTCCCCCGCTTGCGATGAGAGGAAGTGATGAAATTTCGCGAACTCTAGAAATCATTCCGATGTCATACCCCGCACGTGTTCCGTCAGCATCCATAGAGTTAAGAAGAATTTCACCAACACCGAGCGTCGTTGCTCTTTCAATCCACTCAAGAGCGTCTAGGCCCGCACTTGTTCGACCACCATGAGTGGTAACTTCAAAACCTGAAACGGTTCGTGCTCTACGGGCATCGACTGATAGGACAAGAACTTGAGTTCCAAAACGATCGGCAATTTCTGAAATCAGTTCTGGACGAGCTATAGCTGCTGTATTCACCGTTACTTTATCCGCGCCAGATCGAAGTAACCGATCTACATCTTCTACTGTTCTGATTCCACCACCAACGGTTAATGGAATGAAAACCTGCTCAGCTGTTCTATTAACGACGTCATATGTTGTTTCGCGATTTGTAACGCTGGCAGAAATATCTAGAAAGGTGAGTTCGTCGACTCCCTCGCTGTCGTAAAGTTTTGCCATCTCGACTGGATCTCCTGCATCCACAAGATCAGTGAAGTTAACGCCTTTAACTACTCGCCCTTCATTGACGTCAAGACAAGCGATTATTCGAGATGATAAAGTCATGAGCGAGTTACTTCTAGCGCTTGCTCAAGAGTGAAAGCACCCGCGTAGAGCGCCTTGCCAACAATTGCTCCTTCAACACCGATCTGAGTGAGAGTGCAGAGCGCTTGGATATCAGCGAGACTGGATATTCCACCACTAGCGACTACTGGTTTCTTAGTTGCAGCACATACCTCTTTTAACAACTCAAGATTTGGCCCTTGCAGTGTTCCGTCTTTTGTTACATCAGTAACAACATAACGTGCACAACCATCTGACTCTAAGCGAGCGAGCGTTTCAAAGAGGTCGCCACCTTCTTTTGTCCATCCTCTTGCCGCTAGAACATGTCCACGAACATCTAGGCCGACAGCTATACGATCACCGTGTTCTGCTATTACACGGGAAGTCCATTCAGGGTTTTCTAGAGCAGCGGTTCCAAGATTGACTCTCCGACATCCTGTTGCAAGTGCACGCGTAAGAGAGGCATCGTCGCGAATTCCGCCTGAAAGCTCAACATCGATATCTAAGCGACCCACAACTTCTGCTAAGAGCGCACTATTTTCTCCGCGCCCAAATGCTGCATCTAAATCAACAAGGTGCAACCACTCGGCCCCTGAATTCTGAAAATCAAGAGCAACTTCAAGAGGAGAACCATAAATGCTTTCTTGTGCAAGCTCGCCCTGAACAAGACGAACTGCGCGACCATCTTTAACATCCACTGCTGGCAATAATTCAAGAGCGCTCATAGCGTTCTGCTCCAATTCTTAATCAGTGCCAAACCAGCTTTTCCTGATTTCTCAGGATGAAATTGGGTCGCACTCAGTGCTCCATCTTCGGTGGCGGCAAGAAACTTCTCTCCATGAGTGGCATATGTATTTACCGCACCGGGTAGATCTCGAGCAGCATATGAATGAACAAAATAGAAGGACTCCCCTTCAATGCCAGCAAAAAGCGCAGACTTTGAATCTGGTTCAACGTTGTTCCAACCCATATGTGGCAAGACGGGAGCATGTAGTTTGCTCACAGATGTCGGCCAAATTTTTATTCCAGGGTGAGAACCGTTTTCGTCACTATCGGCGAAGAGAACCTGCATCCCGATGCAGATACCGATGGTCGGGCGTGATTCTTTGTACCGTGCGCGAATAACCTCCGCAGCTTGGACTTTATTCAATCCGTTCATACAGGCAGAGAATGCACCTACTCCGGGCACGACCAATCCAGTTGCTTCGCGTGCGACTTTTGGATCAGAGGTAAGAATGACAACGTGACCAGAAGTTTCAAATGCTCGGACTGCGGATCGAAGATTTCCTGAACCGTAATCGAGAATTGCAATTGTTGAAATTAGAGTGAGCCCTTTGTTGAAGGGATACCGCTGACTCGTCCATCAAGTGCAACGGCATCACGAAGTGCGCGCGCAACGGCCTTGAACTGCGCTTCAAAGACGTGGTGAGCGTTGCGACCTTCAAGAACGCGAATATGAAGAGCGATACGCGCTTCAGCAACAATTGACTCCCAGATGTGCTTACCCAACGTTGTATCAAATGTTCCGATGAGCTCAACGATTTCTGGTTGGCGGTGAACTAGGTAAGGGCGGCCCGATAGATCCACTGCTGCTTGAACAAGTACTTCATCAAGTGGAACCATGGCATCACCAAAACGACGAATACCGGCCTTATCTCCAAGAGCCTCTCGAAGAGCCTGACCGAATGCAAGAGATGTATCTTCGACAGTGTGGTGCGAGTCAACGTCAACATCGCCTTCTGTCTTTACCGTTAAATCAAAACCAGAATGCTTACCAAGTTGAGAGAGCATGTGGTCAAAGAAAGGTACGCCGGTATCAACGTTGATCTGACCGCTTCCATCGAGGTTGAGTTCGATAAGAACCTTAGATTCTTTTGTTGTTCGTTCAACGCGTGCAGTTCTCATGATTTCTCCTTAGCTAAGCACTCTCGTAGCGCATCTAGAAACTTCTCATTTTCGGCGCCAGTGCCGATTGTGGTGCGTAAGTACCCCGATAATCCCACATCTCGAATCAAAATTCCTTTATCGAGCATCGCTTGCCATAACTCTGCTGATGAAATTCGGAAACCTGAGAAAAGGAGAAAATTTGCCTGGCTAGGAAGGACGGTGAGTCCCATCTCGCGCAGTGAAGATGCAACCCGATCGCGCTCTCTTCGAAGTTTGGAAACCCCTGAGAGCAATTCGTCTTTAAAATCTAGGGCAACCAGGGCGGCTCCTTGAGTGAGAGTGCTCAAGTGATAAGGCAATCTCACCAACATCATTGCCTCGACTACTGATGGGTGCGCAAGTAAGTAGCCCACGCGAGCACCCGCGAATGAGAAAGCCTTACTCATAGTTCGTATGACGACGACCTGCGGATACTTAGCGATGAGAGAGACGGCAGATTCCTCTTCAGAAAATTCAGCGTATGCCTCATCTACCACGAGTAACCCAGAAACTGACTGTGCAATTCTTTCTATATCGCTTATTGAAATTGCTTCACCCGTTGGATTATTTGGAGTTGTTATAAATGTGAGAGTTGGTGCTGCTTGAGCTATCTGCAGTATGGCACTATCGATATCGAGCGAATAGTCAGCGCGACGTTTTCCATCTATCCAAGCAGTTGATGTAACGCGAGCAATCAATGGGTGCATTGAGTATGACGGCAAGAAACCAATTGCACCGCGATCTCCAAAGGCTAAGAATAATGATTGGATAATTTCATTACTTCCGTTTGCAACCCAGACTTGCGATGCTGAGAACGATGTCCCTGATAGCCCATTGATATACCGAGCTAATCCAGATCGAAGTTCAAGGGCGTCACGATCAGGATAACGATTTAGGTTGGCCGCCACAGTTGAGATTCGCGCAGAAATTGCGGCGACAAGTTCGGGCGAAAGTGAGAACGGATTCTCATTTGTATTTAGTGTTGCCTCTGCGTCAACCTGTGGTGCGCCGTAGGCAGTCAGCGGAGTCAAGGATTCTCTAAGTGGCAACCACGTAGGCCAACGTGAGTCTGTCATCGATCTTCCATTCGTGCACTCATTGCTTGGCCGTGAGCAGGAAGATCCTCTGCCTGTGCCAGCGTGATGACTGTTGGCGCAATATCTTTAAAGGCGCTCTCGCTGTACTCAACGAAGTGAAGTCCACGAAGAAAAGTTGCAACCGAGAGTCCGCTGCTGTGACAAGCACATCCACCGGTAGGTAGCACGTGGTTAGAGCCAGCTGAGTAATCTCCGAGAGAGACCGGCGTGAAATTGCCAATAAAGACTGCCCCAGCATTTCTAATCTTCGCGCTATCCCTCCGTGCATCTGTCGTCTGAATCTCAAGGTGCTCTGCAGCATATGCGTTTACAACATCGATTCCTTGTGCAACATCGTCGACGATAGCGATGGCGCTCTGTATCCCGGAGAGGGCGGTAGCAATTCGTTCGCTATGTTTGGTGAGTTTTATCTGTCTTGCGAGTTCTTGTTCAACAGCATCTGCAAGTGCAATTGATGGGGTTACTAAGACAGCTGCTGCAATGACATCGTGTTCAGCCTGGCTAATCAGATCAGCAGCGACATTGCGAGCATCAGCAGTTTCATCTGCAAGAATTGCAATCTCAGTTGGACCAGCTTCTGAATCAATACCAATAACACCACGCAGCGCACGCTTTGCCGCAGCAACGTAGATATTGCCAGGGCCAGTAACCATGTCACATTTTTCGCAGAGGCCTTTCATGCCGTACGCAAAAAGAGCAATTGCTTGTGCGCCACCAACTGCATACACCTCGGTAATTCCAAGAAGTGCGCACGTTGCAAGAATGGTTGGGTGCGGCAATCCACCGTGGTCCTTCTGTGGTGGTGATGCCACAGCAATGCTTTGAACTTCTGCGATCTGTGCTGGAATAACATTCATCATCACACTTGATGGATAGACAGCGCGTCCACCAGGAACATAGAGACCGACGCGATCTACCGGGATCCAACGTTCTGTCACAGTTCCACCATCGACAACTTTTGTAGTGTGTGGTGCGCGAACTTGATCTTTGTGAACTTTACGAATTCGCTCAATCGAAATTTCAAGGCTATGTCGAATCTCAGGGTTAAGTTCAGCTAGGGCTGCATCTAAAGCTGCCTGCGGAACTCGAAGAGATGGAGGACGTACTCCATCGAATTCTTGAGCAAGGGAGTAGAGATCCTCTGCTCCACCATTTTTAACACGAACTAAAATTGGCTCAATGAGCTTCATCGCCTCGTTCACATCAAGGGTCGCGCGAGGTAAAAGTTCCTGAACTTCAGCCTTAGTGTGGCGAACACCGCGCAGATCAACTCTTCTAATCACATGCGCAGTCTACTTTGTACGACCGCTCGGATGAGGAGTGAATTAGTGGGACTAGCTGCGTACTAGGCAGTCGGGGCCGAGAATGCTCTTGAGGTCTGCGCTCAAACTTGGCGATGATGTGACGAGGGCATCAATTTTCATTGTGGTGCTCTTTCCTGAATCTTCAATCTGAAGATGCACTTCGCGCTTTCCAGGATGTGACCTCAGAATCTCTTTGACTCTCTCGACAATTGGCGGAGTGCATTGTGAGATTGGAAGAGAAATCATGAAGGGACCGACTGGGCCACTTGATACATCAAGAGAGGTCATTTCTACTGCGCTAAAGCGAACTTGATCATCTCGCCGATCGACTCGTCCTCGAATTGTCACGATGCGGTCTTCGATAAGGGTAAGAGCGTATTGATTGTATGTATTTGCGAAGAAGAGAACCTCTAGAGAACCTTCAAGATCTTCTACCGTGACGATCGCCCAAGATGATCCAGTGCGTGAAACTTTTCGCGAAATACCAGTTATCAACCCACCGATTGTGACAAATCCTTCGTGCGCTCCCCCATCATCGAGAAGTGCACTGATTGACATATCTGTATTCGATCGAAGCACGTGCTCAACACCAAGAAGAGGATGATCTGACACATAGAGACCAAGCATTTCGCGTTCGAATGCGAGGAGAGTTGATTTATCCCACTCCCCTTGAGGAATCTCAATTTCAAGTCCGCTCATGGTTGAGCCACCAGCATCGCCGAAGAGATCAAATTGACCGATTGCTTCTGCCCGCTTACTTTCGATTACGGCATCGATCGCCTCTAGGTGAATTGCCACTAGTGCCTTTCGATGATGGCCAAGATCATCAAATGCACCGGCTTTAATGAGTGATTCGATAGTCTTTTTATTGCACACCTGCGCATCAACTTTAGCGAGGAAATCACCGAAAGAAGTAAATGCCCCTTTTGTCTCGCGCCCACTCTTGATTGATGCCACTACGCCTTCGCCAACATTTCGAATAGCGGCTAAGCCAAAGCGAATGTCTCTTCCTCGTGGTGTGTACTCAGAATTCGACTCATTAACATCCGGAGGCAAAACGTTAATTCCCATGCGTCGGCATTCGGAGAGATAGAGCGCAGATTTATCTTTATCATCCCGAACGCTGGTAAGAAGTGCTGCCATATATTCAGTTGGAAAGTTTGCTTTGAGATAGGCGGTCCAGAAAGAGACAACTCCATATCCAGCAGAGTGAGCGCGGTTAAACGCGTAATCTGAGAACGGGATCAGAACTTCCCAAAGTCTCTTTATTGCGGCGCTACTAAATCCATTCGCTTTCATTCCTGCTTCAAAGGGAATGTATTCCTTATCTAGAATCTCCTTATTCTTCTTTCCCATCGCTTTACGCAGAAGATCTGCTCGACCGAGTGAGAATCCAGCCACCTTCTGCGCAATCGCCATTACTTGCTCTTGATAGACGATGAGGCCGTAGGTGTCACCGAGAATATCTGCCAGCGGTTCACGTAGTTCAGGATGAATTGCTTCAACTGGTTTGCGACCATTTTTGCGATCTGCATAGTTGTTATGTGCGTTCTCACCCATAGGGCCAGGGCGATAAAGTGCAATCACAGCTGAGATGTCGGCAAACGAATCCGGAGCCATGCTGCGAAGAAGTGCGCGCATAGGTCCACCGTCGAGCTGGAAGACACCTAACGTGTCACCGCGTCCGAGTAATTCAAATGTTTTGACATCGCTCAACGGTAAATCTTCAAGAACGACATCAATTCCAAGATTGAGTTTGATGTTCTCGAGCGCATCATCTAACACTGAGAGATTTCGAAGGCCTAAGAAATCCATTTTCAGGAGCCCAGTAGCTTCGCACGCACCCATATCGAATTGAGTGATGATTGCACCATCTGCCTCGCGACGATGAATCGGAATAACATCAAGTAATGGCTCGCGCGAGAGAATCACACCGGCAGCATGCACGCCCCATTGACGTTTAAGTCCTTCTAATCCACGAGCAAGATCAACAACTCGTTTCGAGTCGGCGTCGGTTTCATAGAGTGTTCGGAATTCTCCAGCCTCACCATGTCGGGGGTCATCCTTATCAAAGACTCCACCGAGAGTAATGTCCTTGCCCATCACTGAAGGTGGCAACGCTTTGGTTAGTTTTTCGCCGATGACGTAGGGATAACCTAGAACGCGAGTGGCATCTTTGATCGCCTGCTTAGACTTAATTGTTCCGTAGGTAATGATCTGTGCGACGCGGTCATCACCATACTTCTGTGTTGCATAACGAATCATCTCCGACCTGCGACGTTCATCGAAGTCAAGATCGATATCCGGCATAGAGATACGTTCTGGATTGAGGAAGCGCTCGAAAAGTAATCCGTGTTCGATCGGATCTAAGCCAGTAATTCCAAGTGCGTATGCAACGAGTGAACCCGCAGCAGAACCGCGACCAGGGCCCACGCGAATACCAACTTCGCGTGCATGCGAACAAAGGTCTGCAACAACAAGGAAGTAACCAGGGAATCCCATCTTGATCATTACATCGAGTTCGTAATCAAGTCGAGTGATGTGCTCTGCAGTTGCACGATCCCCCAAACGTTTCTTTAAACCCTCGTGCGAGAGTGTTCGAAGCCAAGAATCTTCTGTCTGGCCGGCTGGGACTTCAAATTGAGGCAAAAGATTTTCGCCTTCGCGCAACGTCACATTGCAACGCTCTGCAATAAGAAGAGTGTTATCACATGCCTCTGGAATATCTTTGAAAAGCTCACGCATCTGCGCTGCTGTCTTTACATAAAACTCGCTGTTATCAAATTTAAAGCGCTTGGGATCAGCCAGCGTTGAACCCGATTGGACGCAGAGCAGCGCCTCATGAGCGGGTGCATCTTCATGGAATGTGTAGTGCAAATCGTTAGTTGCAAGGAGCGGAAGCTTGAGCTCTTTCCCAAGCTTGAGCAGGTCAGCCTTGACGCGATTTTCGATATCGATCCCATGATCCATCACTTCAAGATAGAAATTTGCAGCCCCAAAAATATCTCTGTAATCACTTGCGGCACGAAGTGCTTCACGGTAATTGCCCATGCGAAGCCTTGTCTGAATCTCACCGCCAGGACATCCTGTAGTTGCGATTAATCCATCTGCATAACGAGAGAGGAGCTCTCGATCCATGCGAGGTTTGTAGTAATAACCTTCAAGAGAAGCAAGAGAAGAGAGACGGAAGAGGTTTGCTAGGCCTTGATTGTTTTCAGCCAAGATTGTCATGTGGGTGTAAGCACCACCACCGGAGACATCGTCTTCACCGCCACTTGCCCACTGCACGCGCTTCTTCTCATGACGTGATTCAGGCGCTACATAGGCTTCGATTCCAATGATTGGTTTTACGCCAACCTTTGTTGCCTGCTTATAAAAATCAAATGCTCCAAAAACGTTTCCATGATCTGTCATGGCTATCGCCGGCATCTCCTGGCGCGCAACTTCAGCCACCAAGTCGCCAACGCGAGCAGCGCCATCGAGCATTGAGTACTCAGTGTGGACGTGCAGGTGCACAAATGAATCTGAAGGATTGCCGTTCATAGGCTGGCTAAATTAGCACTTATGGAATGACGGCATCGGATAGCAACGCCAGGCAAGCCTGAAGGTCATCTGGATATGGAGCCTTGAATTCCATCTGCTCTTCCGTAATGGGATGGGCAAAACGTAGCTCTTTAGCGTGCAGCCAAGGTCGTGTCATCTGTAGCGATTTGGCTAGAACGGGATCTGCCCCGTAGGTAGTGTCACCGACAAGTGGGTGGTTGAGTGCACTGAAGTGGACACGAATTTGATGTGTGCGTCCGGTTTCGAGTTCTACCTTGACCAAACTCACAGCCCTGTAATACTCGATGAGTTCGTAGTGAGTGATGCTCTCTTTACCGTCTGCCACAACAGCGAATCGATGATCAACCTTTGGGTGGCGATCAATTGGTGCATCAATTGTTCCCGTTGGTGGATCAATGTGTCCTTGAATGAGTGCGTGATAAGTCTTATCTACGCTGCGCGTACGAAATGCTTCTTTCAGTACTGTAAATGCACGATCGGTCTTTGCAACAACCATCAAACCACTTGTACCAACATCGAGACGATGAACAATTCCAGTGCGCTCGGCTGCGCCTGATGTTGAAATGGTGTAACCAGCGGCAGCAAGTGCTCCCACCACGGTAGGTCCATGCCATCCTGGACTTGGATGAGCAGCACAGCCCACAGGTTTATTGATCACAAGAATATGGTCATCGTTATAGACCACATCGAGTCCTTCTAATGGTGTGAGTGGAATTGGATCACGCTCGATAGTTTCGGGGAGAAGTACATCTATCACTTGTGAAGCGGTGACACGATCTGATTTTCCTAGCGCTTTGCCTTCACAGGTGATGTCGCCATCTTCAATAAGTCGCACAATAGCTGAACGAGACAATCCGAGCACGCGCACAAGTGCGCTATCGATGCGCTCTCCAGCAACACCTTCAGGAACGCTGAGTGTTCGTAATTCTCTAGCCACGGTTCTCCTCGATTACTTCTGCGCGCCTGGTGGGGCAAAAGGAGGAATCTCCTTAGCGATTAAGAATACTGATAGTAATGCTGCACAGACTATTGCCATATCCGCAACGTTAAATACCGGAAAGTTCGGAAGCTCAATCCAGTCGATGACGTGGCCATTAAAGAAGGATGGTTCTCTGAAAATTCGATCTGTGAGGTTGCCGAGTACACCGCCCAGCGCAAGACCCAAAACGGCAGCCCACCTGCGATCGGTGATCTTGATTGCGTAGTAAGCAATAACAGCAACGGCAAGGATTGCAAGAATTGTGAAGATGAAGGTAAAGCTTGTGCCAAAGCTGAATGCGGCGCCCGGATTGAATACTAAGCGAAGTTGAAGGATTGATGCGATGATTTTTATTGGCTTTACTTCGCTGACATTACTCAGAGCCCAGACCTTCGTTGAGTAATCAATTAACCAGATGAAAGCTGCAAGAAAGTAGAGGCGCTGCCAGTGATGAGTAAGTCTTGCCAGCGGCACCTTTAGCGTCGCTCTTCTTTCTGCTTACAGATCATGCAGAGCGTTGCGCGAGGAAACACCTGTAGCCGCTCTTTACCGATTGGGTTTGCGCAATCTTCGCAATTTCCATAGGTCTTGCGATCAATGCGATCGAGAGCGCGCTCTGTCTGCAAAACCATGTCGCGCGCATTAATCACAAGAGACATCTCATGCTCACGTTCGAAGGTCTTTGTGCCAGAGTCAGCTTGATCATCGCCAGCACCTTCACCAGAATCTGCAATCAACTCTTCCATCTCAGTTTCAATCAATTCAAGTTCGTGCTTGAGACGTAGCAATTCTTTTGATAGTTCAACACGAATCGCCTTGAGCTCTGCCGCACTCCAAGGGGTCTCCCCTGCTGCCGCCGTTACAGGTGTTGGTGCAGATTTAATTGGCTTAAGGGGCGCAACCTTCTTTCCACTCTTTACTGGACGTGGTGGAGGCGGCATTACAAGTCGACGCTCTTCGACTACAGGCGCTGCAACTGGTGCGACTACCGTTGCAACTGAAACTGTCTGTGACTTCTCATCAACTGTAAGAGTTGGTTTTCCCGACTTTGATGGGAATGGTCGCCCTGGTGCGCTCTTCTTTGCTGGAGATTTTGCAGGGGCTTTCTTCGCCGCAACTTTCTTAGCGGGAGCCTTCTTTGCAATTTTCTTTGCCGGTGCTTTCTTAGCTACCTTTTTTACTGGTTTGGCTGCAGCTTTCTTGGCAGGGGCTTTTTTAGCAGGAGCTTTCTTCGCTACCTTCGCTGCCTTCGCAGGCTTCGCCGCCTTCTTGACTACCTTTTTTGCTGACACGCCGCGCACCTTATGCGCTTTTTCGACTTCTACCAAATATGCCACTCGTTGTAGAGGCTGGAATCTTGTGCTGCTTAATGTGCAGGCGCCGATTACGGCAGGTGAAGTGCCCTGCATTAGACTCGGCACCCTCATGAGCTCACAATTTCGCCCACTCGCAGCCCAGATTGACCTGCCTGCGATGGAACACTCAATCCTCGCAATGTGGGCTGAGCAATCAATTTTCGAGCGATCACTGAGAGCGCGTGAAGGCCAAGCCCCGTGGACCTTCTACGAAGGACCACCAACTGCCAATGGAATGCCAGGAACGCACCACATTGAAGCCCGTGTATTTAAAGATGTCTTTCCGCGATTTCACACAATGAAGGGCAAGTTCGTTACCCGTAAAGCTGGGTGGGATTGCCACGGCCTTCCTGTTGAAATTGCAGTAGAGAAAGAGTTGGGATTTTCAGGTAAGGGCGATATCGAGAAGTTTGGAATCGCTCCCTTCAATGACAAGTGTCGAGAGTCTGTGACACGACATGTAGATGCCTTCACAACGATGACAGAACGCATGGGTTTCTGGGTTGATTTTGATCAGGCCTATTGGACGATGTCACCAGAATATGTTGAGAGCGTCTGGTGGTCGCTGAAAGAGATCTGGAAAAAAGGTCTTCTTGTTCAAGATCATCGAGTCGCACCTTACTGTCCGCGATGCGGAACTGGACTTTCCGACCACGAGTTAGCGCAAGGCTATGAAACAGTTACAGATCCCTCTGTCTTTATTCGTTTTCCAATTACCTCTGGCGACTTAGTCGATCTCAAAGCTTCACTTCTTGTATGGACCACAACTCCCTGGACGTTAGTTTCAAATACTGCGATCGCTGTTCACCCAGATGTTGATTACGTTGCAGCGCGAGTGACCCATGAAGATGCCAGTGAAGTTCTTGTCGTCGCAGAAGCTCTCGTAAGTAGCTTGACCGGCGAAGTTGAGATTCTCAAGACATTCAAAGGATCAACTCTTGAGCGAGTGTCATATTCACGACCGCTGGACTTTATTGATATCCCTGATTCGCACTTTGTTGTTTTAGCGACCTATGTCACCACCGAAGATGGAACTGGTCTTGTGCATCAAGCACCCGCCTTTGGAGCAGATGACTTACAAGTTTGTCGCAGCTATGGCTTGCCTGTTGTTAATCCAATCGCTCCCAACGGAACATTCCTGCCAGAGGTTCCACTTGTGGGCGGCCTCTTCTTTAAAGATGCTGATAAACCGCTAGTAAAGGAGCTCAAATCTCGCGGCGTGCTTTACAAACATCTTCAGTACGAGCACCCATATCCACATTGCTGGCGCTGTCACACAGCGTTGATTTATTACGCACAACCATCGTGGTACATCCGTACAACTTCCATCAAGGATGCTCTCATCCGCGAAAACGAGAAGACCAACTGGCATCCAGAGACCATTAAGACGGGCCGTTATGGAGATTGGCTCAATAACAATATTGATTGGGCGCTTTCACGGAATAGATTCTGGGGAACTCCCCTACCGATCTGGCGTTGTGAGAATAAGCATGAAGTCTGCGTGGACTCACTTAAGGAACTTGGTCAGTTAGCGGGGGCAGATTTACTCGAGTTAGATCCGCACCGCCCCTACGTCGATGACATCACCTTTGCATGTAACGAGTGCGCGAGCACGATGGTTCGTGTTCCAGAAGTAATTGACTGTTGGTTTGACTCAGGAGCAATGCCGTTTGCTCAATGGGGATACCCGCACAAGGAGGGCTCGAAAGAGAAGTTTGAGGCCGCATATCCTGCCGACTTTATCTGTGAGGCGATCGATCAAACGCGTGGTTGGTTCTACACGCTGATGACTATTGGAACCTTGGTCTTTGATGAATCTTCATATAAGAACGTGCTCTGCCTAGGCCACATTCTTGATAAAGATGGTCGCAAGATGAGTAAGCATCTTGGAAATGTGCTGGAGCCAATCGCGCTGATGGATCAACACGGTGCAGATGCGGTTCGTTGGTACATGCTCGCTGCCGGATCTCCATGGTCTGCTCGTCGCGTTGGCCATGATGCAATCAGTGATGTTGTAAGAAAAACACTCCTGACGTACTGGAACACGATTTCCTTCCACTCGCTTTACGCCCATGCATCAAACTTTGATCTAGCGCAGTCGCCGGCGGTTAAAGATCGCTCATTGATGGATCACTGGATTTTATCTGAGCTCAATATATTGATCGAAGAAGTCGATAAGGCTTACACCGAATTTGATTCACAACAAGCTGGTCGCGTTCTAGCAGCCTTCATTGACGATCTCTCCAACTGGTATGTCCGTCGCTCTCGTCGACGTTTCTGGGATGGAGACAGTGCAGCCCTTGCGACACTTCACGAGTGCTTAAAGACACTTACTCAGCTGCTTGCCCCGATGGTTCCATTCATTTCAGAACATGCGTGGCAAGAATTGATCCGCCCAGCAGATGCGCAAGCCGCCGCTTCCGTACACCTCACTGATTTTCCTGTCGCTAATGCAGAACTGATCAATCGCACTCTAAGCACACAGGTTGCAATGACTCGTCGAGTTGTTGAACAAGGTCGTGCTGCTCGTGCAGAGTCTGGAATTAAGATTCGTCAGCCTCTCGGTCGCGCACTAATCTCAGCACCTGGTTGGGACAAACTTCCCGTTGAAATGAAAGATCAGATCGCGGATGAGCTCAATGTTTTAAGTCTTGCTGACATCGCAGATGCTGATGGCGATCTTGTCGACATCTCCATTAAGGCAAACTTCAAATCTCTTGGTGCAAAATATGGCGCAGAAGTTCAAACGGTTGCCAAACTCATCGCTGCAGCTGATGCAACCCATCTTGTTAAGACTCTACGCAGTCAGCAGAGTGCGACGGTCGGTACCTTTGGGATTGATCTAGGCGACCTCGTGGTCACCGAAGTACCAAAGAGCGGTTGGATGGTGGCAAGCCATGATGGCGAGTCTGTTGCCCTTGATTTAACGCTTACTCCAGAGCTCATTGAATCTGGCGTAGTCCGTGAAGTGATCCGCTTTATTCAAGAACGTCGCAAGAGCGATGGGCTCGATATCTCTGATCGCATCACGATTACATTTAATGCCGAGCCACAAACTCTTGCTGCAATCGCTGCTCAGAATTCTCATATTTGCGGTGAAGTTCTGGCTACTTCACTCACATATGATGACTCAATTGCGATGGGTGAGAACGAACTTGGACTAGCCCTAAACCTAAAGAAGGCTTAGAGAACTACTCGAACGATAGTTGATGCAAAATTGAGTGCTAGTAAAAGCACGATGAATGAAAGATCGAGCGATACCCCACCAATTCTTAGCGGCGGAACAAAGCGTCCAACGAATTTCATTGGTGGATCAGTAATCGCGTAAATAACTTCGAAGAGAGCAATTAATCCACTCTTGGGACGCCAGTTACGTGCAAACATTCTTGCATAATCAATAATTAGGCGAGCGAAGAGAACCCACTTAAAGAAGGTAAGTGCAGTCAGAATCAGATCTTTAAACATCGAAGTTAAGTATTTTTACTTAGCTCTGATTAAAAAAGCTTGCTTGTGCATATGCGGCTTTATCTTCAGTGCGAACGCTCACATTTGCAGGAGAGATGAGAAAAACACGGCTTGCGATTCTTTCAATGCCACCCTGTAATCCGAATGCCAATCCACTTGCAAAATCAACAAGGCGCTTGCGTTCTGACTCATCCATATCATCAAGATTGATGATGACAGGGTTTCCTTGACGGTAATGCTCAGCCATCTGACGAGCTTCTGAATATGAACGTGGGTGCAATGTGACTATGTTGTAGGAAGGCTCAAGATCTCCGACTGGGTCAATCTCAATAGCGGTGCGACCACCAAGAACCGTGACGCCAGTGTTTGCAGTATTTGTTGCAACAGAGGTGACAGGAGCAACCCGAACCTCGCGACGAGTAGGTGTTGGCTTTGCTTCTTGGGTAGCACCCTCTGGGCCATCTACGAGGCCGAGGTACTCCATTACTTTATTGAGTGCAGACATGTCGGTAATTTTACGCTTGAGTAGCGCGGGTACCGAGTATTTGGCTACCGACCCGAATGTGTGTCGCACCATGAGCAATTGCAATCTCATAGTCACCGCTCATTCCAGCCGATAATGATTGCGCCATAGGAAATTCCTGACGGAAGCGCGAAGCGATTTCAGCCACCTCAGCGAATGCCTTTGCCGGTTCGGCCTGTACGGGTGGAACAACCATCAATCCAACGAGATCTAGATGCTGTGAGGCGACCACGGCATGCGCTAGAGCAAGCAATTCCTCTCCGTTGACTCCAGCTCTGCTCGTATCTCCGTCGAGAGATACCTGAATAAAGATATTGAGGCGCTTTCCAGAAATTTCTCCTACGGCTCGATCAAACTTTGCGACGTGCGAGAGGTCATCCAAAGAGTGGACTGTCTGCGCCCAGGAGGAGATAGCTGCGATCTTATTGCTCTGAATCTGACCCTGGAAGTGCCAATGCGCCTTAACCAGTGCTGACTTTTCTACCCCTTCAGCGCTTCTGTTCTCGCCGAAATTACTCACTCCCAAGCGGTGCAAGATCTCAACATCGCTGACTGGATATGTCTTTGTAACGGCAATGAGTGTGACTTCCTCCGCATTACGCGAAGCCTTCCGTGTGGCTTCAATGATGCGTGAATTCACATCGGCTAGCGAAAGCGAAAGTTGCGCCGTTCGATCAAGATCACTCATAGCCAGATAACTCCCACCTGACGTCCAGTTACGCCATCTCGGCGATACGAATAAAGATTCTTATCTTCAACAGTACATCTACCTTCATCTAGAACTTGAACGCCCGTTTCTAGTAATTGCTCAATGAGGGCTCGCGAAAGGTCAAGCGCGAAACCACCTTCACGAGTCCGAGAAGCCGCAAGAGGGAACTTTGCTGATACTTCATCAAAGACATCTTGGGAAACTTCGTAACATTCACCGCAGATTGATGGACCCACGATGGCTGTTATCTCAGAGGAATCAATCACCCGCATCTCTCGGATTGCAGCCATAGCTATTTCATTCATCAGACCTTTGCGACCTACGTGAACAGCAGCAACACTCTTAGAATTTGAAAGCAGAAGAGGAATGCAATCTGCCACCATAACCGCTAGGCCAATACCTTTTTCTTGAGTGAGAAGGGCATCAGCTGATGGAGCGGGAACAACTTCACTTCCAACGTGCACCACAACATCCCCATGAACTTGATCCATAAACTGAATCGGCAAGCCTAGATCACGCTCAAGGTGCGCTCGATTTGCAACTGCGGTGGCGTGATCATCACCGACATGCGTTGCCAGATTGTTAGAAAGAAAAGCACCGGTGGAATTACCACCGGTGCGATCCGTAAAACTGTAATTCACTATTACTTCATAAAGTCTGGCACATCGATCTCGTCTTCAGCAACGAGTTCTTCAAATGTGACGCGCTTTGTTGGCTTGTTATCGTCAAGATCCATAGCTACTACAAGAGGATCATTGCCAGGAAGCGGATTAGCCACCCCTCCAAGGGTTGCTGCATCAATGACAGGAACAGCCACCTTCTTAGGCTCTCCCCCATCAAATCCTGCTGCAATCACAGTGATGCGAACTTCATCACCGAGGGCGTCATCAATAGTTGTTCCAAAGATGATGCGCGCATCTGGATGGGCAGCAGCCTGAACAAGTTCACATGCTTCATTGATCTCAAAGAGACCGAGATCTGAACCGCCAGCAACTGAGAGAAGAACGCCCATTGCACCATCAATTGATGCCTCAAGAAGTGGACTTGAGATCGCGAGTTCAGCCGCTCTGATTGCACGATTTTCTCCGCGCGCTGAACCAATTCCCATAAGCGCTGAACCAGCATCTGTCATGACTGTCTTTACATCTGCAAAGTCAAGGTTGATTAATCCTGGTTGAGTAATGATTTCGGTAATTCCTTGAACACCACTGAGTAGAACTTGATCTGCACTTCTGAATGCATCGACCGCTGTGATATTGCGATCTGAAATTGCAAGGAGGCGATCATTTGGAATAACAATCAGCGTGTCAACTTCGCTGCGAAGAAGTTCAATACCTTCTTCAGCTTGACGCATTCGAATTTTTCCTTCGAATGAGAATGGACGAGTGACGACACCAATGGTGAGTGCGCCAAGATCGCGTGCAATCTTTGCAACGATCGGTGCGCCGCCAGTTCCGGTGCCTCCGCCTTCACCTGCAGTTACAAACACCATGTCTGCGCCACGAAGAATTTCTTCAATCTCTTCAGTGTGATCAATTGCAGCTTGACGTCCCTTTTCAGGAGCGGCACCTGCGCCTAAACCTTTTGTGGATGCGCGACCAATATCTAACTTCACATCAGCATCACTCATGAGTAGATGTTGTGCATCGGTATTAATCGCAATGAACTCAACGCCCTTAAGGCCGACATCGATCATGCGATTGATCGCATTGACTCCTCCACCACCAATTCCAACAACCTTGATGACAGCTAGATAATTCTGCGGTGCAGCCACGTGAGTCCTCCTTATGAACTATAAACCTCGCCTTGAGACTTACGATTCATCTCTCTAATGGCCGTCAACTTAGGGTGATCACAGGTTGCAATCAAATACCGACTCGAACTAATTCCTCATCTACAACTTGAGAGTTATTTACAAAAATATTTCTCGATTTACTTAACGATGGGTGCATATGGCGCAGCGACATCGATCATTGTGATTCGCTTATTTTCTGGCAACTTCAGAAGTTTATTTATCACTGAAATCTTCAACGCCGTATCTTGGTTATCGCCCCATCGAATGCGGATTTCTCGACCCTGGATCGTGGCATTAAGGGTAAAGGTATTGGATGAAGTGGCCATCATCGATGTGATTTGAGAGCGAAAATTCTCAGGCAGTCGGGTGAAGAGTTCGTTGGCCGCAAGGGCACTCTCTGGGCTCTTCGCGGAAATCACTGGTAGATCAGGATTTGAATATCCGGGTATTGCGAAGAGTTTGCCTTCTCCATCAATTGTCTGACCTGGAACTTGATCTGAATTAAAGAAGGCCAATGGCTCTCGCGAAAATACTTCGATTTTCACCAAACCGCTGATCCAGTCTCTAGAAATAGTTACATTCTTTACCCATGTCGATTTTTCTATCTTTCTAGCCACTGATTGTGGATTCACTCGCGCCAACTTTTGGCCTATGGCAATCTGACTTGTCGTCTCAATCTGAAGTTGTATCGCTGCTGTCGGTGCGCCGGATACCTCGATGCTCTTGACAGTAAAGATCGAAGACCAGCCAAGGAGATATGCCAGGGCAAGCACAATCACAAGAATGACTATTAGTGGAGTCGATATTAATTTTCGCGTACGAGCTGACATTAGTGAGTGGTCGAGTTTTCAAATCGTCGCTCAAGGCCTTGGGCAATTATTGGTGCCAAGGAATTCACATCTCCAGCGCCCAAAGTAAGGATTACATCTCCAGGTTTTGCTATAGAGATAACTTCCTCCGTTGCTTCAAGGAAATTGGGAATAAATTTTCCGTGTTCCATCTTTTGCGCAATGAGCGCTGCACTTAAACCAGATATTGGTTTCTCACTCGCTGGATAGATCTCAAGCAAAATTGCAAGGTCTGCGAGATCTAGAGTCTTCGCAAATTGATCAAGAAAAGCTTGGGTTCTGGAGTATCGATGAGGTTGAAAGATCACGAGTACGCGACCATCACCTGCATACCGACGGGCAGCAGTTAATGTGACGTCAATTTCAGTTGGATGATGACCGTAGTCATCAATCACTCGAATACCAGCAACGCTGGCTTTAAGTTCGAATCGTCGTCCTGCACCTTGAAATGAGGCTAAACCTTCAAGAAGCGCTGGTGCAGGCTGGCCGAGTGAGAGTCCCATAGCCAGAGCAGCTGCAGCGTTAAGGAGATTGTGATGACCTGGAACGCGCAACTCAATCGCTCCAACTGCTCGACCCTTCCACAACGCCCTTGCTGTTGATCCGCTGGGCAACAGTTTTATATTGTCAATTACTAGATCAGAGCTTTCGTCTACGCCGTAAGAAACTTTTGTAGCCGCAAATTTCGTCTCCGCAATCTTGACCGCACCAGAATCATCCTTGCAATAGACGAAGAAGCCATCTGCGCTCACTGATTGTGCAAATTCAGTAAAGATTTCCATCACTGATTCTTCTGTCGCAAAAAAATCAACATGATCGTGCTCCACATTTGTCACGATTGCGCTGAAGGGGCGGTATTCCAAAAAGGAGCCATCGGATTCATCCGCCTCAGCCACGAAATACTCCCCTGTGCCACGATGAGCATTCGAGCCGGAAGCGGTAAGGGTTCCGCCAATTGCAAAGGACGGATCAACGCCACAAGATTGAAGCGCGACTGTGAGCATTGAAGATGTCGTTGTCTTTCCATGTGTTCCTGCCACAGCCAAGCTCTTACTTGAAGACATAAGAATCGCGAGTGCTTGTGCACGTGTGAGTAGCGGAAGACCCAACTCATGAGTTCGCTTAATCTCTGGATTGCTTGTCGAAATCGCATTTGAATAAATCACAATATCGACGCCATCAAGATGCGCGGCATCATGGCCAATGTGCACTTCTGCACCAAGGGTACGAAGTGCTAAGACCACGGATGAATCTTTCGAATCACTACCTGAAACAGCGAGTCCGTGAGAGAGCGCTATGCGAGCTAATCCACTCATACCCGCACCGGCGATTCCGATGAAGTGAATTTTCTTCTCACTCCATAGCTCGAGGGACGTTGGAGTCATCGCTTATCTTTCACTCGCTGAAAGCTTAAATTCAGCTAACGCAAGAATTTTTGCAGTGGCCCCTAGGTCAGAAAAATCTGCAAGATCACTGAACTGAGCACTGAGCGCCAACATGGAGTCCATGTTATCTAGTAACCATGTGGGAGTGAATGATTTTTGTTCAAGAACTCGTGCACGTCCCATCTCAACGAGATGATCTGCATTAACTGATTGCTCCCCGTTTCCGATTGGCAGTGGGATAAAGAGCGCATATTTTCCAAGCGCTCTTACCTCTGAACATGTAATCGCACCACTTCTGGCGATGACTAAATCTGCGGCGAGATATGCACTAGCCATATCTTCAATATATGAAAATGCAATGTATTTTTCATCACTGACGGGAAGGGCATTCGATGCTCCTACCGAATGAACAATTGTGATTGAGCGATCATTAATCATTCTTCGAGTGCTATCAATTACCTCATTTATTGCTTGAGATCCTTGTGAGCCACCAAAAACCAAAATCACTTTATCTCCGGACCTAACACCGAGATCACTCTTTGCCTTACCTCTAAGTTGACTCCAGGTGCTTTCGTCAACGCTGCGATTAGCGCTCAGTAATGAGGCGATGTCATCGCGAAGAGGTAGTCCGGTAATTAACGCTTGTGCAAAAGGGCCGTCGCTCACGGGCGTACCTGTAGCCAGAGCATCTGTATAACGTGCCCCAAGTCGATTTGCCCAACCAGGTGCTGCATTAGCTTCGTGAATGACAATGGGAACTTTAAGTGAATGAGCAGCTAAGTACGCCGGCGCACACACATAACCGCCAAAACCAATGAGCAGATCAGCACCATCTAGAGTTTCTTTTGATTCTCGAATAGAGCGAAGGAGCGAACTAGGAACTTTCAGGAGTTCAGGAGAGAGCGATCGTGGAACTCGTACACGTGTAATGAAGTGAAGATCAAAACCGGCTTCAGGAACGAGCTTTGTCTCTAACCCCGAAGATGTTCCGAGAAAGATGATCTGGTCCGATGGGTGCGTCTTCTTCCATAATCGCGCAACTGCGAGAGCAGGCTGTATGTGTCCGGCGGTTCCACCTCCGGCAAAAACAATTTTTCGCGATCGCATTTATCGACGGAGCCTTTGTGCGACAAAATTCTTAACTTCCAACTTCACTTCTGGGTCGCGTAAAGCACTGGAGGCAATAAATGCAATACCGAGATACGTAGCAATGAGCGCTGACCCACCGTATGAGAGCAGCGGCAGAGTAACTCCGACAACCGGAAGAAGGCTTACCGCAGAACCAATGTTGAGAACTGTTTGTATCGCGATCCAGATCCCGATTCCTGCACATGCGAAGCGTGTGAATGAATCTGATGATCGCATTGCAATACGGAGCGAGCAGTAAATCAAAGTTCCTAGAAGCGCCAAAATGAAGAGTGTTCCGAGTAAACCAAGTTCCTCGCCAATAACGGCAAAGATAAAATCAGTGTGCGCTTCGGGAAGGTTGCCCCACTTCTGCCTACTTCCACCAAGGCCGACTCCAAATATCCCACCGCTTGCCAACCCCAGGAGACTGTGAGCGGGTTGCCAGCCTTCATTTTTATACTGGGCAGGGTCGAAGGGGTTGAGAAATACACTCCAGCGAGCTGCGCGATATTGAGTTGTGGCAATCAGGAACCCAACCGCGACCGCTGCGGATGCTGTGAGCGTTCCAACAAGACGCAATGGAATTCCTGAGACAAAGAGCAATCCACCAAGAATTGCCATCAGAACAGAGGCAGTTCCCAAATCGCGACCCCACATCACGAGTGCACTTGCCACGATAAATCCTGGTGCAATAAGTGCCAACACGTTAATTCTGATGAAACCCGCGTTAAGGCGTGTTGCCAAGAGTTGTGATGCCCATAAAATCAGCAAAAACTTCGCAATTTCACTCGGTTGGACATCTACAACTTTGAGTGAGATCCAGTTTTGATTTCCATTAACTGATTTTCCGATTCCAGGGATGCGCACGATGAGTAAGAGAATCACGGAGATGACCAACCCGAATTTGGCAAGTTGTTTCCAACGTTCAAGAGGCAGGCGTGAAAGAAGTACTGCCATAGGAATGCAGAATGTTAAAAAGATGAGTTGGCGAATGAATATAGCTACAGATGACCCTTTGGTATCTAGCGAATAGATCGAAGATGCTGAGAAGACCATAATGAGACCAATGATTGAAAGCAACCCCGTTGAAATTAGGAGACCGTAAAATGGAGCAACTGGACTTTGTAACTTGCTCTTTGTAGTTGCTTTACTCACTTTGTAGCCTTCCGTACTGCATCAGCGAAACGATCGCCACGATCGGCGTAGGAAACAAACTGATCCATTGAGGCACACGATGGCGCAAGAAGAACTGTATCTCCCTCGACTGCACAAGCCTTAGCAGCAGCAACGATTTCTTCCATAAAGGAATTAGAGGTTCCTCCACGCTGATAATCAGTCGGCGGATCTACGAGGATTACCTTCACGTCTGGAGCGTGTTCTCTCAGTGCTGTGGCAAAGAGTTCGCGATCTGTTCCAATAAGAATTGCCGCTTTAATTCGAGTGCGCGCGCGTTCAATGAGAGCATTAACATCAGCTCCTTTTGCCAAACCCCCAGCGATCCAAATAACACTCAGAGCCGAGAGGATCGAAGCGGTTGCTGCGTGTGGGTTAGTTGCTTTGGAATCATCAATCCAGGTGATGCCATTCTTCTCTGCGATGATTTCAATGCGATGGCGACCAAGTGTGAAGGCAGATAGCGCTGAGCCAATAGCATCATGTGGCACTCCGACTGTTCGGGCTAAGCCAGCGGCTGCCAGCGCATTTGAAACATTATGTGGAACCGTTGGCTTTACATCCGTCAGCTCTGCAATCATCGCTGCCTCTTGCGGATCCGATACAAAGGCCCGATCTACTAGGAGCTCTTCGACAACGCCGATTTCCCCAGGTCCAGGTGTATCAAGAGAGTAAAAGACTTTTCTTCCGTTCCAATGAGTTGTACGAGTAACAACTTCCTTATCGTCTCCATTGAGAATTGCCGTCATTGAGCGATCAAGAATCGAGACTTTTGATTGGGCATAACTTTCGAAACTTCCATGCCAATCAGTGTGATCATCAGCAATATTGAGAATTGCTGCTGCAACAAACTCTGCACGTTCTAGCCAGTGAAGCTGAAAGCTAGAGAGTTCAAGCACAAGTACGTCATACGCCTCTTCACTATCGACACACTCAATAACAGTCTTGCCCACATTCCCGCAGGCCACGGCGTGAAGTCCACCTGCCCGTAGCGCTGCGGCTGTCATCTCAACGGTAGTTGTCTTCCCATTAGTTCCTGTGAGGGCAATCCACTTCTGTGCTGGAGATCGTTCCTCTTTGAGAACCCAGGCAAGATCTATCTCATTGAGTAATGTGATTTGCGCGGCCTTAGCTTGCGCAATGAGTGTATGACTCTCTTTCCAGCCAGGGGAGATTAGAGCGAAATCGAATTCAGAAACATTAACTTCTGTTGGTTTGATGACGTGAAACTCGTTGTTGGAGACCTCTGTTTCATCTACAAGAGTGACTTCTGCTTCTCGGGCAACTAGAGCGCGTGCAGATGCGCAACCCGTTACACCTGCACCTAGAACGAGGACTTTCTTATGCAGTAAATCTCGGGAGAAGCTCATCTGTCTTTTCGCGCAGCGCCTTTAGCCTGCGATCCAATCTGCATAGAAGAGACCCAATCCGGCGGCAACACAAAGGCCGGCAATAATCCAGAAGCGAATTACGATCGTTACTTCGCCCCAGCCCATGAGCTCAAAGTGGTGCTGAAGCGGAGCCATTTTAAAGACTCGTCTTCCACCAGACAGTTTGAAGTAAACAGTCTGGATAATCACTGACATTGTGATGATCACGAAGAGGCCGCCTAATGGAATCAACAAGAGTTCGATGCGCAGCATGGTCGCAATTCCAGCTAATGCGCCGCCGAGTGCTAGTGAGCCAGTGTCACCCATAAATATCTTTGCAGGTGAAGCATTCCACCACAGGAATCCCGTGCACGCTCCAGCGAAGGCTGCAGCTAAAACAGCAATGTCGAGGGGGTCTCTCACTTCATAACAATTAATTCCCGGAGAAACTGCACAGCTCTGACCAAACTCCCAGACGCCGATCAAGATAAAGGAGATGAAAGTAAGAACTGATGCACCTGATGCGAGCCCATCAAGGCCATCTGTGAGATTCACTCCGTTGCTTGTTGCAGTAACCATGAGAGCTACCCACACAACTACCAAGACCGCACCGAGAGTTATTGAGGTATCCCGTACCGTAGAAAGTTGTGATGAGATTGGTGTTAATCCATCTGAATCTGGGAACTTAGTCCCGAAGTATGCAAAAACTGAAGCGACAACAACCTGGCCGAATAATTTTTGACGCGATGTTAATCCTTGCGACTGTTTCCTTGAAACCTTAAGCCAATCATCCAAAAAACCAACAAATCCGAGAGCGACTACAAGTGCAATAACCAGCGCCGCCGAAGCCGTGATCGCGTTTCCACTAATTAAATGTGCGACGAGATATGCAGAGATGGCAGCGAAAATAATGATGATGCCACCCATGGTGGGTGTTCCACGCTTAGTATGGTGAGACGAAGGACCATCGTCACGAATGATTTGGCCATATCCCTTCTTTGCTAGTGCGCGAATAAGAAGTGGTGTTCCAAAAAGTGAGAGCAAGAGGGCAATGCCGCCAGCAGCTAGGATCGTCTTCACTCTTCACCTCCCCCAACGTCACCAGCGATGATGTTTGCCTTTACAACTGCTTCAATCTCTTCTGCAAGAATTTCAAATCTCTCAGACCGTGAGGCCTTCACAAGAATTACATCTCCCGGTTCAATCTGTTCAGCAATAGCGCGGGCGCCGCTGCGATCACAGAGGTGCAGGATCGTCTGACCACCATTCTCGTTAGTAGATTCATACTCCGGTGCGTCTACACAGACAAGGTGATCAATTCCCATCTGAAAGGCAAGGGTGCCAACTTGTTGATGGGCTGCGGCTGAAGACTCGCCGAGTTCGGCCATTTTTCCTAGAAATGCCCAAGCCCTACCTCCTCTTTCTTGCGCAAAGAGAATAAGGGTACGCAGGGCTGCTTCTACTGCATCAGGACTTGCGTTATACGAATCGTTGATAAGAAGCACCTCGGAGAATTCGTGAATTTCCATGCGCCATTTACTTTCGACGTTTGCCGTAGAAAGCGCAGTCGCGATAGATTCGATTGAAAAACCAAGTGCAGTACCTACCGCCGCACATGCAAGGGCATTTGCGATTTGATGTTCCCCCACTATGCGTAGACCTACCGCAGCACGGCCATCAGGAGTAACCAAATCAAAGTGTGGGCGGCCTTCACGCATTTCAATTTCTGTGGCTCTCACATCATCTGAATGCCCACAACCGAAAGTGAGAGTGTGGCCAGCGTGAAGTGTCTTCATTGCTTTTGTGAAGGGATCGTACTGACCCAGAATTGCGATACCAGAATCTGAGAGTGCAGAAATCAACTCTGACTTTGTCTTAGCAATTGTTTCGATCGATCCAAATTCACCTATATGTGCCATGCCGACTCGAAGGACCACGGCAATATCTGGTTGCGCAATAGCTGCAAGGTGCGCGATGTCTCCTGAATGCCGTGCACCCATTTCAATGACTGCGTACTTCGTCTCTGAAGTGCAGGCCAAAAGAGTCAAAGGTACGCCCAGTTCATTGTTGTAATTGCCTAACGGAGCAACAGTCTGACCATGCTGTGAAAGCATGTGGCGGAGAAGATCTTTTGTAGTTGTCTTCCCCTGTGATCCAGTAATGCCAATGACCTTCAAGTCTTTCAACTCAGATCGGACGTATCGTGCGAGAGATGTAAGTGCGAGTGTGACATCTTCAACGAGAATATGGCGTTGCGGAACGGTGCGCGTGGTCATCGCCAGAAGAGCACCATGTGAGAAGGCATCTTCAACAAAATCATGCCCGTCTGCTTTCTCTCCTCGAATCGCTAGAAAGATTCCACCTTGCTCGACATCGCTTGATTTCAAAGATGGGCCAGCAGTTACTAGAACATCATCACCCGATAAAGAGCCACCAACAATCTGAGCAATCTGTGATGCCATCATTGCGTTCATCGTTGCTCCTCAAGAATTTCTGCGAGCACTAGACGATCATCAAAATCAATCGTCTGACCATTTATCTCTTGACCGTTCTCGTGCCCCTTGCCAAGAACAAGAAGAGTGTCACCGGCTCTACAGAGTGAGGCTGCATAGGAGATCGCTTGACGGCGATCAATAATTACTCGTGAAGGTTCAGAAATCTCCAGATCCACGGTCATATCATTTAAGATCTTTTGAGGGTCTTCACTACGTGGGTTATCGCTTGTGAAAATTGCAACTCCTGATGCTTCCAATAGAACCTGTCCCATTAATGGACGCTTAGAAGAATCGCGATCTCCCCCACACCCAAGAACAGTGACTACCTTTCCAGATGTGAACTCTGTGGCAGTTGTAATCACATTCTGGACAGCATCTGGAGTATGGGCATAATCAACTAAAGCGGTGAAGTTTTGGCCGCGATCGATTGGCTCCATTCGGCCAGGTGCACCATGAAGTTTAGGAATAATCGCAGCACAATCAAGCGGATCAATGCCGCACTCAATGGCGATTGCTAATACTAAGAGGATGTTATCTAGATTGAAGTTTCCATGAAGAGGTGTGGAGCTCTCTATCAATATTCCACCTACTCCTCGAGCGGTGAATGTCGTTCCAGCAGAATCTGAGTTGATGGAAGTGAAGTGCCAACTTGCTTTTGGATTGTGGCGGGATAGGGATGTTGCAGGAATTCCACATTCGTTGAAGAGGCGCTGTCCGAAATCAGAATCGATGTTTATAAAGGCTTGATCGGCAAACTCCAATGCAAAGAGGCCAGCTTTAGCTCTGAAGTAACTCTCCATATCCTTATGAAAATCAAGATGATCTTGTGAAAGATTTGTAAATCCGACCATGGCAAAGCGTGAACCAACCATTCGCTGCATAACCATCGCGTGGCTAGAAACCTCCATAACAAGATGGCGGAGATGGCGTTCGCTCATAGTCGCAGCGAGGGCCTGTAGAGCATCTGCCTCAGGTGTTGTTCTGGCGCTAGCAATTCGATCTCGACCGATACGAGTTTCCACAGTTCCAATGAGCCCGCTATCACGACCGGCCTCTTGAAAGAGTTGGTAGAGCAGCGTGCTTACAGTTGTCTTTCCATTGGTGCCTGTAATTCCAATGCTGACCATTTCCTGCATTGGTTTTCCGTAGAGACTTGCACTCACCACTGCCCCAGCAGTTCGTGCATTAGGAACGATTATCGTTGGCAAACCTTCAGTGAACTTTGCGCCCTGCGCATCAGTCAGAATTGCACGTGCACCTAAAGAGATGGCTCGGTGAGCAAATTGTGCTCCGTGACTTCTCTCTCCGGGATATGCAAGGAAGAGGTCGCCTTCATTTACAGAACTATCTAGCGATGTTGCCCCAGAGAATGTGAGAGTTGGATCCAGATCAATCCTTATGCCGATGAGGTGAGAGATTTCTTCAACTGTTATGGCGTGATCAAGGAGAGGGCGCATCGCTCATCCCCTCGAACTCGCTTGCGAAACCTTCAACGCCTCTGATTTTTTCGCCTGTCGTGCCATTTTATCAAGTTCAGCTTTATTGAGAGCTATAGGTACAACGTCAGAACCAGTTGGTGCGATGTGCCGACTCTGTAGAACGAAAGTCATTACCTTCTTAAATACTGGTCCACCAAGTACACCGCCATAGTGCCCGCCCTTTGGATCTTGAATCGTTACGTTAATAACGAATGCTGGAGCATCAGCAGGTGCAAAACCAATAAAGGATGCCGTGTATCCGCTGTAGCAACCACAGTTCACGTCATAGCGCCATGCTGTTCCAGTCTTTCCGGCAACTCGATATCCCGGGATCGCAGCACTTGGAGCAGTTCCGTGTGAGGAGACAACGCTCTCCATCATGTGGCGCATCTTTGCCGCGGTAGATGCGCTCACAACCTGAACGCCTTTTTCATTTTTGAATTGTGTGAAGTTACCCGATGGATCACTGGTTCCAGCGATTACTGTTGGAGAAACTCGAATTCCATCATTAGCGAGGGTTGCGAAGATACTCGTTGCTTGCATTGCATTTAGTGAATATCCCTGACCGAAAGCAACTGTTGGAGCAGTCGTTCCAGACCAATCCTTGACTGCCAATAACTTTCCAACGTTCTCGCCTGGAAGACCTGCCCCAGTCTTTGATCCAATTCCAAATTTAGTGAGATAAGAGTGAAGCGTGTCATTACTCATTGTTTCTGCAATTTTGATTGTTCCGGTGTTGCTCGATACTGCAAGAATTCCTGCAGTAGTTAGTTTTTGAAGTGGGTGTGGATCGTGATCTTTAAAGTATTCACCGCCACGACGAATTTTGTATGGGACATCAAATACAGTCTCAGGAGAAATCTTGCCCTCTTCTATCGCTGCAGCGAGCGTCATTACCTTTCCAGTGGATCCAGGTTCGTAGACATCTTGCACTGAGGGGTTTCGCATCAAATTGAGAGAGACATTCTTTGTGTTATTTGGGTTAAATGTTGGAGCAGTAGCGTGCGCTAATACCGCGCCCGTTCTTGGATCCATAACAATTACAGTGCCACTACTTGCGCGAGCTTTCTTTACGGCTTCGGCGATTGCTTTGGTTGCGACCCATTGAACGTCTCGATCGATTGTGAGCCTTACAGTTGTTCCAGCCTGGGCTGCCACGATTTCAGATTGTGAGCCAGGAATTTCGGCACCGCGTCCACGTGCATATGAATATGCGCCAGGAACTCCCGTAATTGAAGAGTTCATACTTTGCTCAATACCTGAAGCACCGAATCCATCTTTACGTACGAAACCTACGAGAGAGGAGACAAGATTTCCTGATGGATATTCGCGAATGTAGTTACGTTCTGGAAAGAATCCAGCAATTCGCTTGTCATATTCCTTATTGCTCAGCGTTGAGTTGTACTTATCAATAGCGAGTGAGAGTCGATTCCATGTACTTGGCTCAGCACTTTCAAGGACCATCGAGTAACGCTTAACTCCTGTGATTGCGGTCGTGACCTCTTCCTCGGTGAGTCCGAGAATAGGTGCCACAAAGGCTGCAACCCGAGCATGATCTTTAATCAGCTTCTGATCTACAACAATGTTGATGGCAGAGACACTTCGAGCAAATGCAACTCCATTGATATCGGTGATATCTCCTCGCGGTGCCGGAATAACTCGAGTGGACTCCATCTCATTCGCTGCCTTAAGGGTGTACTCGGCCGACTGAATGCCCTGAATCTGCACTAACCGCGCAGCGAAGACTAGGAAGATGATTAGCAAAAGGATAAAGAGTGTGCGGATACGCTTCACTAACAAATCAAAATTACCCACGTGTTATCCCACTCTCATCAGCGATGACAGGGATTTCTTGAGATAGATCAAGGAAAGTTGGATCCTCAGACGGGCTCATGCCTAGCGCTGCTGCCTGATTGGCCAGCGCTTCTGGGGATGAGTAAGTCTCCATTTTGCGTGAGATCGCCTCTCGCTGATCAGCAATCATCTTTGATTCATATTTTAATTCTGAGAGAACAAATGCATCTTGTGCCAACAACGTGTTAATTCCCAAGAGTGCAAGAAAACCGATAACTGAAACTATCGAGACAAACTTAGCGAAGTACTTGTGTGTTGCTTGCGTGCCCTCAGAAGTTTGCGGAACAATTTTGAGAAGCGCGCGGGATGAATGTGTCACGACACGGTCACGAGTCTGTTGGGCGAGAGCGGCGATCGACATTAGGCAGCCACTCTCTCTATTGCACGAAGGCGGACAGAAGTTGAACGTGAATTTTCATCTTGCTCGGCCTGGCTTGCTTTCTCGCTTGCTTTAATGACGAGCGAGAACTTTGCTGCAAATTCTGGAAGATCCATTGGAAGATTACGAGGACTCTTTGAGGTTGATGCCTCAACGAAGAATTCCTTAACGATCTTGTCTTCCAGTGATTGAAAGGACATAACAACTACTCGCCCACCCACTTCAATCAAATTCAATGCTTGTGGAATCGCGCGTGTAATTGCTCCAAGTTCATCGTTGACTGCGATGCGTAGCGCCTGGAAAGTGCGCTTCGCAGGATTTCCTCCCGTGCGACGAGTGGCAGCAGGAATACTTTCTTTAACCAATGTCGCTAATTGAATAGTGGAGTTGAGCGGTGCTACCGCCCGTGCTTTGACAATGTTTTCAACGATTCGGGTGGCAAATTTCTCTTCCCCGAATGTGCGAAGAATCTTCACCAAAGCGCCTGGTTCGTAGTGATTTACGATCTCGTAGGCAGTAATGACTTGTGTGCTATCCATTCGCATATCTAGTGGCGCATCATGAGAGTAAGAAAAGCCACGGTCACTTTCATCAAGCTGCATCGATGAAACACCGAGATCGAAGAGAACGCCTGAAAGTTGTGAGTATCCATGAGAAGTTACAACGTCAGTGATACTGTCAAAAACTGCGTGTGAAGTGATTAATCGTTCACCAAAGATAGAGAGGCGCTGACGTGCCTGTTCAAGTGCACTTGGATCGCGATCGATTCCAATCACGACCAATTCTGGAAAACGTGCGAGAAGAGCTTCTGTATGCCCACCTAATCCGAGTGTTGCATCAACAACAACTGGTGTTCTAGAACTTTCGATAGATGGAGCAAGAAGATCGATACAACGATCGCGCATTACGGATATGTGCTTCATCTTCTCCCCCATTTCTGATCTGCTTATAACTGCTTACTTTTACTTCGCTCTCTCAACTCTGGTCACCGCCGGCCGACGGATCTCACGAAAGCGACGCCGGGGAAGGGGCGTCGCTGTCGGCCTTAAAACCTAGGCATTGGGTCGACGGTGGCCACAATCGAGAGAGCGCTATGTAATTGTTTTTTATTAAGTTTTGTATTTCTTAGAAGAGTCCTGGAAATACCTCTTCTGAAACATCGGCAAAACCTTCTTCACGATCTGCCAAATATTTATTCCATGCCTGTGCATCCCAAATTTCAACGCGAGTATTTGCACCGATAACAACGCACTCTTTTTCAAGTCCTGCATATGTGCGAAGTCCTTGTGGAATCGTGACGCGACCTTGACGATCAGGAATCTCATCGTGTGCTCCTGCAAACATCACGCGCTGATAATCACGAGCTGCTTTTGCAGTAACTGGCGCTTGCCTGAGCGTCTGTGTGAGAGTTTCAAATTCAGTAGAAGGAAATACATAGAGGCAACGCTCTTGACCTTTTGTAATAACAAGACCAGCAGAGAGCTCTTCGCGGAATTTCGCGGGAAGGATGAGTCGACCCTTTTCATCAAGGCGGGGTTCGTGAGTGCCGAGAAACATTTGCTATCCCCCTCTCCCTGATTGTCTGGCCCAAGGTCTGTGAGCTGAGCGTGATTTCCCGCTCAATCCCCCACTTTACTCCACTTTCCTCCTTTTTCAACCACCTTTCGCCACCTTTCCCCCTTTTTCGCCCCACCTCTCCCCACCCTCATCCAGGCATAAAAAAACCCGCCTCAAGGGCGGGTCTCGTTAAATCTGGAGGGATTTACTCGAAGTTGCGCTGCTCCCAGCGGTCCTGGAGGCGATCGCCGAACTTCTTGCGAGCGCGAGGAGCCTTCTCGGAGCCTCTGCCGACAGCTGCCACGAGGGCGCCAGGCACGCTCACTGCGCGGTAGATAAGGACTGAGCCTGTGAGGGCTATAAGAAAGCCTGCTAGATCGACCAGAGTTACCTGTGCGATCAGCCCGCCAAAGATTGTCACGATACCTAGGATCACTAGGGCAATCCCTAGGACGATCCGATTGCGTGAGATAGCCGAAGATCCGCTCATCGCGCTGACTAGGCGTGGATCATCGGCAGCTAGCGCCTCTTCCATCTGCGCTAGTAGGCGTCTTTCGTGCTCGGATAATGGCATATAGATACTGTAGAACAACTTTTTCTATTGGGCTACTCGGGCCAGCAGAACAAGGCAGTCTTACTCATCACTTTCATGAATGAGCCGCCCCGGACGGACGCTATCTGAGCCAAAACGGGCCTTTGCAGCGTCAATTCCCCCTTGGAGCTCGCGCCAACTCGACTCTCTGGCCCCCAAGACCAACTGTTCATGGCTATCTGTATGCAGGTTATCCAGGCTGACCCCGACTAAGCGGATACGCGCCCGGCCAATAGCCAGCGCCTCATAGAGACCCT
>JACCDG011300972.1_pt1 | contig 57728 bp, 79 predicted proteins | sample 7442471 | NCBI WGS metagenome assembly JACCDG01 (sample SAMN15323444, study PRJNA562643) | freshwater metagenome | isolation source: river surface water | place: USA:Blue River Watershed | collected 2017-08-17 | reverse complement strand
GCGTCTCGGGTCCTGCAGGCTGTCACGCAGCTGACGCAGGGTCTTCTCGAACGGGCCGTTGAACAGCGTAGCCCACGACACCCACCCCACTCGGCCTGCGTCGCCTCTCTCCGGGGTACCGCGCCAGCTGCTGGCCCGGAAGATCTCGACGACGTGGTCGTGCAGGCTCGTCGTCATGAAGATCGGCGTCAGGTCCTTGACCGGGTGGACGATGACGCGGGCCTCTTCGTACAGCTCGCGAGCGGCAGCCTCACGGCTGGTCTCGTTCTCCTCCAGCTTGCCGCCGGGCAAGCCCCACTTGTCGGGCATGTCGCGGCGCTCGACGGCGAGCACGAGGCCATCCCCGCGCAGGACCAGAGTGCAGGCCGCGTGAGGGGTCACGTGGGATCCTCCACGCGGCCGTACCACTCGATCTCTTCGGATCCGACGTCGATGTAGCCGACCTGATCCGTGTCAGCGTTCAGGAGGGTGATGTTCCCCGTGTTGGCCGCCGTCTGGGCGCCGACATTCACCGCGCCACGAGAGCTGGCCTCTGTGAGCAGCTCGGTGAGCTTCTCGATGGTGATCCACTTGCGCAGGTAAAGCCTCGCACCCATCTCGTCATGAACCCATTCGCTGGCCATGCGAGCTGTTTAGCACGATCACAGGCTTGTGTCACGCAAAACGGGGCTGGTGGTGTACCAGCCCCGCTGCTTTCAAGCTCCGTGGGCACGACTCGAACGTGCGACGGGGATTGCTCCCAACCGGTTAACAGCCGGTTCCCTGCTACCAACTCGGGTACCACGGATCGTTGCTTGCTGTGCACTCACTTGGTGAGAGCGACAGCAGTAGAAATTTTCTTGACCGTTCTTCCTCTTCCACTGCACGTTTCGACGTGGTGTGCTGAACAAGCCCCCGCACCAGCTGCATGACATCTCGATGATGCTGCCCGGATCAATGTGGTGATGCTTGTTGTGCTCCTGAACGGTGATCAGCTCAAGGTTCTCGATGCGGTTGTCTCGCTTGTCCTCGTTCTTGTGGTGGACCACCTGCCCACGACCCGGGACAACCCCAGTGGCGCGCCAGTAAACCACGTGGTGCTCGTACGCGTACCGGCCTCGGTACCACTTGCCGGGGTAGTCTTCCGGGGCCACGATCAGCGTGTACTCACCGTTCCTCACCCCGATCCGAGTACCACAAAAAAGAGAGTTGGAGGAGCGGGGATCGAACCCGCCACCTCACCCTTATCAGGGGTGCGCTCTACCAAATGAGCTATCCTCCATCTATTCACCGCGCCCCACGCATCTCGTGGGGTGTCGAGGACTTGAGCCTCGATTTTCTATTCACCAGCTATTCAGTGACCGGAGCCGGGCTCGAACCGGCGACCTCCTGCGTGTCGAGCAGGTGCGCTACCAACTGTGCCACCCGGTCATCGAAGTGGAGCCAGCGGGAATCGAACCCGCGACCTCGTGCATGCCATGCAAGCGCTCTCCCAGCTGAGCTATGGCCCCATCAGAAGTCCACGGCCGGAGTCGAACCGACACCTCAAGGTTTTGCAGACCTGCGCTTTACCGTTCAGCCACGTGGACGTGTCGTCAAGTACCCGGGGAGGGAATCGAACCCCCGACGTTCGGCTTGTAAGACCGGAGTTCTACCACTGAACTACCCGGGCACGTCAATCAAAGTTGCGGGGGCAGGACTTGAACCTGCGACCTCCGGGTTATGAGCCCGGCAAGCTACCAACTGCTCCACCCCGCATCGAGTTGTGGCGGTCGGCATCGAACCGACGACCTTCGGCTTATGAGACCGGTGCTCTACCAACTGAGCTACGCCACAAAAAGTGCACCCGGCGGGATTTGAACCCGCGAACTCCTCGTTGGCAACGAGACGCCTTGGACCAGACTGGGCTACGGATGCACAGAGATTCCGGCGAACAATGGAAGCGTCAGACGATGTTGTAGGTGCTCTACCACTGAGCTACCGGCACACGAGTGTACCGGGTGAGAATCGAACTCACGACCACCCCCTTCACATGGGATAACCATCCAACAGACAGTCCACCGGAAAGAGTTGAGACGAACGATTTTAGGTTGACAGCGGTAATGCCCCGAAGGCATCCCCCGTATTTGTGGGGGATAAAAGAATTGAACTTTTGATAACCGCCATCGAGCAGTCCATCTCGATGTGTTGAGGCGAACGACGAAGGTGCCAGCGAGTGTGCCACCCTTGCGGGTGGTGCTGGGATTTGAACCCAGTCGCAACGTGTCAATTTATTGGATTGATGTTGTACCGATAACCGCCGACGAACAGTCCGCCTCAGAGACCTATTCAGTTTTCAAAGATGGCCCCGAACAATGGAAGCGAAGAGCGGGTTTTGGCTCACACAACAGGTATGCGATAACCGCCCCCCATGCAGTCCGGGGTTTATGTCGACCCCGGGGAGGAATGCACCGCACCCTCCCCGGGGCTGTCTTCGATCAGACTGCTCCCGACACGAAGTCGTTCAGCAGGCTAGGCATGCTGCCGTCCATGCCGACGAGGTCCAGCTGCTTCGGGTCGCGTGGGTCCGCGATCGAGTGGCCGGTCGGCGTCATGGCGAGTACGGCGAGCCGCGCGTTCTTGTTCACCTTGCTCCGGTAGGCCGCGAGCGCCTCGGTTGCGTGTGCAGGGCCACACCACGTCTCGTTGTCCGTGATGCAGACGAAGGCGTCGAAGACGACCCGCGACGAGCGCTGGTGCAGTCCCAGAGCCTCCCGCATCGGGAGCGAGCAGTCGGTGCGGCCACCAGCCCACCCGCCCATCTTGCTGAGCACGGCAGCTGGCTTGTCGTCACCCGTGATGTTCAGCGGCACCATCCGGTGGTCGAAGCCCATGATGGTCGAGTTCGGCGCGCTCTTCGCGAAGTGTGACCCGAGCAGCGCTGCCGCCGCCGAGCACTTCAGCCCCTCGATCCCGGCGCAGTCGTAGGACGACATGCTGCCCGAGATGTCTAGGCCGACGAACACACGAGACTCGATCTTCGGGACCTCACCCCACGCGACATCGAAGCCGTCGTCGAGGATCTTCGAGACCTCCGGGATCGGCTGCCACCGGTTCACCTCGCCACGGTGCCCTGCCTTGCCGTGCCCCTTGGTGTAGGCGATCAGCGCGATCAGGTACTGCAGCGGGTGGACCCGGTTCTTCCGGATCTCGACGGTGTCGAGGAGCTTCTGACGGACGAGGCCGAGACGCTCGAAGTCACCCTGCACCAGCACGTCGTACCGGGTCAGGTTCCCGAGGTTCCGGATGAGCGCGGTGGGCTTCATCTTCCCGAGCGCGATCTCCCAGAAACGCTTCGACCTCTTCTCCGAGGCCACCATCTCCCACGAGACCTTGCCGGACTCGATCTCGGCGACGATCTCGTCGAGAGGAGCAGACACGTCACGTGCCGAGATGTACGGCCGCAGGATCTCCGGAACGTCCTCCTTGTTCTCCCTCTTCTCGGCCCACTTCGCGTCCCGGGTCAGGTAGCGGTAGATCGCACCCTGCTCCGCGTCACGCGGCGTCGGCCGGACAAGCTCCAGCACGTCCTTCACGGAGATGCCGTCGCGCTGGTTGTACTTGAAGGCCTGATAGACCAGACCCGAGTTCCTCTTGCTGTCGAGCCACCGCGTCACGGCGCGCTTCACGCCGTTGCCGCCGAGGCCACGGTACTGCTTCACGTAGGCGAGGAAGGTGCACAGCTGCGACATGGTCCGCACGACCCTCGGCAGGGCCGCCCAGCCAAGCGCGATCACCTTCTCGTCCGGCGCACCCTGAGCGACCCCCTTCGAGACCACCAGAGCGAGCGCGAACAGCGTCGGCGCCATCCGGAAGGCCCGGCCACGCTCCGACACGTCGGCGATCAGGTTGACCGTCCTCTCGGCGTCCTCGGCGAGGCACGCGTCGAGCGAGTCGATCGCCTTGACGGTCAGGTTCTTCTCGGTCGCGTAGAACGTGCCCTTCTCGGCCCCGAGGATCAGGAACCGGGTCAGGTGCTCGAACGGCGAGACCTCGAACACGTACCCACCCGCTGCGTTCTGGACCTGATCGGTCCGGCCACGGATCGGCTGGCTCTGGGGCGTTGGCCCGAGCTGGATGTGCTGAGCGTATCTCATCGTTCGTACCTGCCTTCCTGCGTCCGTTCTTGGGCCCCAAACGCGAAACGGGGCTGGGTCGCTTGAACCCAGCCCCGTTCCTTGAACGAGACGCAGTGCAGCGCGACCCGGGTTACCTCACTGGGTACCCTCGATATTGCCGACGCACATGAGCGCCACGGGGGCGTTCGTGCGGGCGGTGTTGTCGATGGCGTGTGACACTTCGTTTCCTTCGTCAGTTTGGTGCAGGAGGCAGGTACTAACCCTGCTACCTCCAGCTTCGGTTTCCCGGGCTGGCGCTCTGTCGGTGAGCTACCCCTGCGTGAGATCTGTGATGTACACGGGAAGCGGGTTGCGTGTCAACTACTTTGTTGCGTGGGCGGTTCCACAGTCGTCGCTCGAAGCCGTGTGCGCGCCTCGACCAGCTTCTCGTGGAAGAACTGCATGCGCATGTAGTTGAACATGGCGCAGTCCCAGATCCTGATCGTATCCGGTGAGTAGCGACTCTCCCACTCCTGCTCGATCTCTCGAACCACTTCGTCTTGCAGCATCTTGATCACGGCTCTCAGCTACTCTCTCCACACTTACACTGCGCGTGTCCGGTATGCGCGCCACACCACCTCCCTCCGTTTCACCGGAAGAAGATGCGCAGGCGACGCTTCGCGCGCGTGCACGCGACGTAGGCCCAGCGCGTCTTCATCGACAGCCCCGGCATCTTCTGGTCCTTGGGCTCGAACGGCTCCCAGATCACCGACACGACGTCGTACTCGTTGCCCTGCGCCTTGTGCGCGGTGATCGCGTAGGCGAAGTCGACGCGCAGTCCACCCAGCGGCGGGCGCACGGCTCCGTCCTGCTCGTAGTGCGAGTAGAGGTCCTCGCAGTTCAGCTCGATGCCGAGCGCGATCGTGCGGCCGTCGACCGGGTCGAAGATGTCGGCCGAGACGACGCGCCGGTTGCGGCCCCCGGAGTTGGACCACTTCATGTGGGCGTTGCGCACGATCACCTGATCCCCGTTCGCGAGGCCGGTGCGGTTGTGATTGCGCGTGACGACGAGGCGCTCGTTGTTCTGCGGCATCCACGAGTGCTCGCTCTGGTCGAGGCGGCAGATGCGGCGCGTGTCGCGGATGATCTTGGTGCGCGTCTTGTTGAAGCCGACGATGATCTGCCCACCCTCGGCCACCAGCTGCTTGGTCGGCGGGATCCCTGCGCGGAACGTGATCTCGCTGCTCTCCGGGATCTCGCGCACGTTGCCGCCACGCAGGATGTGCGCCGCGAGGTCGAGGATGGCGCTGCCTTCGGCCTGTCGGTGCACTTGCGTGAGACTCGCCGTGGTCTCCATCTGGTCGAACCAGAAGTCGTCCTTCACGGGCGGCAGCTGGTTCGGGTCTCCGACGTAGATCTGGAAGGCGCTGGTCGCGTTCGCGAGATCCTCGGCGATCTTGGGAGAGATCATCGAGGACTCGTCGATGATCACCACCTTGGCGTTCACCAGATCCTTGCTGGGGCCCTCGCCGAAGCGCAGCTCGTCCAGCTCGGCGCGCAACTCGGCGATCCTGTCCGAGATCTCGGTGAGTGCAGCCGGGCCCGCGTTCTCGGCGATCGCGTCCTCGTAACGCTCGGCCTCGTCCGCGATCTTTTTCTCGATCTCCTCCTGCTCCTCGGTCTGGATCGGGAAGTAGAGCTGCTTGTGGATGGTCGTCGCCACGTGGCCGGTCGCGAACGCCATGCGGCGCGCCGCGACCCCGGTGTAGGCCATGAGCATGATGCCGCTGTACTCGGTCAGGTCGGGGTCGCTGTCGATGAGCGCGTCCATCAGCATGCGGATGAACGTGGTCTTGCCGGTGCCAGCGGCTCCCGTGACCTTGGCCTGAAAGCCCCCGTCCTCTTTCAGGGCGAGCACGGCGTCGATCGCCGCTTGCTGATCTGGTGACGGCTCGATGCTGCGACGCTCACGCGGTCGCGGGGGCTCTGGCTGGCGTTGCTCGTCGACGCGCTCCATCAGCTCGTCGAGGTCGGTGTCGACCAAAGTGTCGGCGATCTCGGGGTCGTCGACGTCCCACGGCGGCTTGAAGTCTGGGTCGATCACGGTCTCTCCTGTCACCCTTGCAGGGCGAGGGCTGAAGCGATGAAGCGGAGGTAGAACTTGTCGAATGGCTTCCGGTCCCGGTTCCTTCTGTCACCGTACCCCGGGCGCGACCGCAGGTCTTTCACCGTGCGCTCGTAGTAGGCCTCGAACCAGTCAAGCCGGTAGTCGCTCTGAGTCAACCTGCCGTCACGCTTGTTCGCGATCAGCCTCTCGGCCTTGCGCCGCTCTTCGGGCCACATACGGGCCGGGCTCTCGTCGTTCAAGGCGGTGAGCAGTACGACGATGTCGAACGGCGGGAACTCATTGCGGTGCTGCACCATCCACGATGCCGACAGCAGCGCGTGCAGCACGTAGAGGTACTTCTTGTGGTTGATGAGGACCGGGGTGTCTGGGCCCCATCGTAGGTACTTGGCCCAGTTGCTCTCGGCGACGTTCAGCCAGCCATGGAACGCCCCCTGCGGCCACCAGCTACTCTCGATCAGATCGGTCAGCCTGACGGTCAAGAGCTGGTTCGCGTCAGACGTCCAGACACGGGGGAGACGGCATAGCTCGACCGCCGAGTGGCTGCCGTGGTGCGCGAGCCGGAGCAGCTTGCGCAGCTCCCAGCCGTGGAAGTTGAACTCGGGCAGCCCGGCCTCCTTGTGCTTCCAGTCGAGCGCGTCCGGCCCCGGGTTGTCGGCGATCGTCAAGTAGTACTCGACCGGCTCGACGTAGACGAACTTGAGATCGTAGTCGGAGTGCTGGTCGTCGAACCCCCACACACGGCTACCGCCCAGCGCAACGAACAGCAGGGTGCGGTCCCGCATGAAGGCCTGCGCGGACGAACCCCGAGGATCGACCAGCTGGCGATCGATCACGTCGAGGACCTGCGCCGGGTACCAGTTGAAGCCCACGCTCAGTCCCCGGAGATCGCGGCAGCGCGCTTCTGCTGCTCGTTGCGGGCCTCGTCGATGACACGCTTCGCAGCTACGGCCTGCCCCTTCGTGTTCTTCTCGAAGATCAGCTCGGCCTCCTTGCGGAGCCGACCGTTCGCGACCAGCGCGGTCTCGCCTTCCTGCGTCTCGTCTTCGATGTCGACGGCGACGTGGAAGGTGTTGTACCTGTAGGCCTCGCCGTAGAACGGCTCCATCTGCAGCGTCGCGCCCAGATGCACTCTGACTTTCATCGGTTCCTCCTCCAACGGGTTGCAGCGGACACCGATCTCTTAGCACGCGAACAGCACTAAAGCAACCAGCTTGCCGGGTGCGATAGAAAAACTTCTCTAATGGGGTTGACTCAGCTCACGCAGCGTGGATACTGACCTTCATGGACGCCGACGACTTCATCGTGAACCCGGACGGTGCCTCGGCAGAGACCGTGCAGTTCTGCCGCGACGCCATCTTCGATGGAAGCCCGGTGACGCAGCTGGTGCCGACGGCCACGTGGCTCGACGTGCTGGTCGTGGTCGGGATCTTCCCGTCGAAGGGGCAGGCCCGCAAGAACTGGAAGGGTCCGGTCGACATCGAGCCCGGCCTCACGATTCTGCAGGCTGGCAAGAAGCGCATCGAGATCGCGGTTCACCGCGTCATCCCGGAGGTGTGAGAATGGCCCCCAAGACAGGCGATCTGGTCAGACTGTCGGCCGCCAGCCACCGCATGTGTGGCACCATGCACGACGACCCGATTCGTGACGCTGTTGGTGTCGTGACCGGCGTCGTGGAGCGCTTCGGCGATCGCCACGTTGGTGTCAACTGGGTTGGACCCGGCCGCGTCCCGCCGCCGACCGTTCTCGCCAGCCATCTGGAGGTCGTGAAGGTAGTCCGCGCCGAGTAGCTCTCGGCTAGTGGGGGTGGCGAGTGCCCCATGATTGAAGCGGCGTCGCAACCGCACAAACAGCCCCGCGCGTCACGGTCACGACGGTCGACAACGGGCGACTAGACCCGGTTCCATGGAGCTAGACATCGTGCTGGCGATGAAGTGGGACCGGGCCACCCGTCAAGCTCAAACGAGGGGGTAACGATGGATCCAGAGGTCGCACTGGTTGCGCTGCGCGAGCTTGCGCAGGAAGCAATCGACGAGGGCACCGACACCGGTTGGGCCGATCACTTCCAAGCCCTAGATCAGTGGTTGACGGGTAGCGGCTTCTTGCCAGAGGCATGGTGTGGCGCTGCCGCCGCCCCACGACCCGGGCGCCACGCGCACGCGATGGCGATGCCTTGCGCGCCGGGGTGCCCCGGATGGATCGCGGGAAGACGATGAACACAGAACGAGGGGGAGACATGGTGGAGATGGAAGATGGAATCGCGCTGGCCAACAAGCCGAGCAAGGTGCGGCGTCTCGTCGACGGTGTACGCGGTCGCAGGGCGCTGATCGTCGGCAGCCTGACACACGTGGCAGCTGTCATCGTCGGCATCGCGCTGGGGGCGGCTCTCGCGTTCCCGCTCGGTGCCTCATGGGGAGTCTACAAGCTCTACAACCTCGTCTCGGCCAACGGGGAGCAGATCTCGGCCGTGATGATGGACGCGGCCTTCCGGGTGAAGGTCGCGTCCGACGTGCCCGACGTGCTGAGCTACCACGTCTGGGGATCTGGCTTCTCGGCGAAGGACTGGGACGCCGTCATGAAGGAGGCCGGGGTCCGCATGGTGAAGGTGAAGCCGGGCGAGGAGGACCAGATCCCACCCGCGCCGGAGGTCGTGTCAGCCGTCGCGACACGCCTCAACCCCGGTGACCCTCCCGACGACGATGGTGCGGCGCTCAAGCCGAAGCCGAAGGCGAAGAGGTAGGCCATGTTCCTGACGTCAGAGAACGTCTACACGACCGAGCAGGCCCTCACCTACATGGTGGAGTGCACCCTCGCGACGGTCTCGTCCATGGCGATGAAGAAGAGTCGCCCGAAGGGCGAGTACGCACGCCAGATCTCCATCGCACAGAGCGGGGTCAAGTGGGTGCGCTCGGTGGTCACGGATCAAGAGGCTCAAACATCGCGTGTCCGAAAGGTCTTGAGCGACTACAAGGGCGACGTCGCTGCGTGGGCAAAGCAGTACGAGCGATGATGAGCGCGCTGGCCACCAGTAGGTGGCGCAGGATGCACGACTTTCACCGGATCCTCTACCGCATCAGAAACGAGAACCCGAAGATGACGAGATCGGCGTCACGCGCGCAGGCTCACGTCGAGTACGAGATCGTGTACGGCAGGCGGTACCGAAACCCCGGGATCGAGTTCAAGTGGTGAAAAACTTTCTCAAGGTGGGTTGACTCGCCTCGGCATTCCGGGTACAAAGAGACCATGAGATACCGACGTGGAGTGACGAGCTTCTGCCGCTTCTGCGGTCGTGTGACGACCGGAGACCTGTGCCCGGATCACCTGCACGCGCAACGCCCCAAGGAAGAGGTCCCCACTCTCAACCGCATGCTGGAGGATGGCATCAACTACCTCAACCGGTATGCCGGAAAGTACTCCAGCGACAAGGAGAACCGGGAGTTCTACGAGGCGCACAGGGCACAACTCTGGGCCATCCACGCAGTCTTGCGTGCACGCTAACAGCGAGGAGGAGGAAGGCATGCTGCCATTGACCAGCAGAGCGCTCGACGCGGCCGAGAAGAAGGGCCTGATCGTCTCGTACGACAGCAACTGCGGCACGGTGCACAACGGCCTCGTGACGATCACGCACCCGCAGTCACAGGGTCAGGTCGTGGTCGAGGTTCGGTGCGCCCGCAATTTCGGGCTCGTCTTCGTCCCGACGCGCAGCTCGTACAAGACGCTGCAGGAGACGATCGACGCGCTCGATCTTGGAGGATTGCTGTGACGTTGAGCATCATGGACCGCGCCGTGCGCTGGGAGTGTGGCTGCGTTGGCTTCTCGTTCGGCTGGCACAACGGCGTCTACGAGCACGTCGTGCTGGAGGCGTGCGAAGACCGGGGCACTGACGACCTCATCTTCTCGTCACGCCCTCTGCTGTCCGAGAAGTCCCGAGTGCCGCTCGACCCCATCGAGCGTGAGTGTCTGTACAACAAGCTCCGGTGTGTGTTCCGTGACGCCGCGCTGCTGCGCTCCCTTCGCACCACGCTAGCCGAGACCCTCGACCGGTAAAACTGAAAAAGTTTTACAAGGTGGGTTGACTCAGGTCTCGTTTCCGGGTACAAAGAGACCATGACGAAGACACTGAAATACCGGCTCTGCTTCGACGCCAACGTCGGGGCTCAGAGGCTGTACGTCGAGGACAAGAACTACTCGTTCTGGCACGATCTGGGTTCCCTCCGTGGCGAGCCTGATGCCATCGAGTGCCAGATCGAGAACAAGCTGAGTCACTGGGCGGAAGCCTTCTGCCTCAACGTCACTTGGGTGAAGGAGGCCTGAATGGCACGCGCAGCCGACATCGTCTTCGTCGAGTCCTCGTCAGGGCGCATGTGGTTCGGGAGGCCGCTGTGCCCGAGCAACACGAGCGACGCGTCCACAGGCAAGAGCTTCAACGAGTGGCGCTTCAGGGCGATCATCCGCGAGCTGCCGAACGGCAGGTACGAGACCACCCGTCAGGCGCGCTCCCCGCACGGTCTTCGGACCGACCTGTTCCTGACCTACCCAGAGGCGCAGGCGAGCCTCATTCGCTGGTTCCAGCGCAACTTCAAGATCACCTCGCAGGGGTGAAGGAGGACACCATGGCCAACGCGAAGCGGAAGAAGGTCGTCTACAGCCCGGCCCGTCACGTGATCGAGAAGATCGAGCAGATCGGAGTCGAGGCCGCCGTGGCCGAGCGTCCGGAGGTCGCCGAGGCGGTTCGGGCCGTCCGTCGGGTGATGAGCGACTCGACGCTCAAGGAGCTGTTCTTGCAGGGGCTCGTGAACGAGCACAGGACCATCCAGCAGCTGTTTGCTGGCCTGTGTCTCGGCGGGCTGTACCGGCTGGCCGACAACGGCACCGACATGCGCAACGAGGCGGCCGTGAAGGCCGCAAACACCGTCAGGGAGGCGCTGGGCGACTACGGTGACCAGCTCCCCTACGTTTGACCGTGGGAGGCCCGCAGACGGCCTCCTGCGTGGAGGCAACCATGACCAACGAGGAACTCGCGAACACCCTCCGACTGGGCGTGATGCGCTCACCGGAGAAGACCAAGATGGGGATCGACCTGTTCGAGCAGGGCCAGCTCCCGGAGGCGCTGGCCGTCTTCGAGGGCCTGAACCTGAACCTGACGCTGGCCGACCTCGAATCCGTGTGGCAGGCAAGGAATTTGCACTGATCAACCCTTGATCTGCAGAGTAGAACGCGTGTATACAGCAGCTCGATGTAGGGCGTGGGGAGGCTTGATGCTCGACGGTTGAGGGACCGGCTGGCGGTGGGGGGCAGGGGTGCAGCAGCACAACCTCGCGGTGGTGGTGTCGGATCCAGATGATGAGCCGCTAGACGACGATCGTTCCCTTCCAGAACCAGACGACAGCGATCTGTACTGGTTCATCGATGCGTTCGCGGTGCGGAGCTTCTCCCCAGAGGAGAGGCTCCGCATTGCCATGCTCGGGGACGCGATCTACTGCCTGCAGAAGAAGACCTCGAAGGCCAACACGCCGTCGATCAACCGGATGATCCGGCGAGAACGAGAGGCCGCCAAGAGTTGGCTCGACGGCGATCTCGAAGCAGGTGAGCGCTGGTTGCCGTCCTGCTCGTTCTCCGACGTCTTCAACATCGTCCTCGGCCACCGGGAGAGTCTCACCGAGAACGACTTCCGGCAGGCGATCTACCGCCTGCTGAAGGAGCGTCGGTTCGACATCCGCGAGCTGATCTTCTGGTTGCAGTCGTAAACCGGCGTCTCAGCCAGCAGAACGACCGGTTCTGCCTCGACTTAAAGTTTGAAAAGGTAAAACAACGTCTTTTTTTCAGAAAATTGATTTTAGGTGTGAACTTTCAGCTCTGAATACAGACTAAGTCAGTATCTACCCGAGAACAGGAGGGGAGAGACAGAGAGGGTCTCTCCCTTCTTCTGAAGAGAAGGGAAGAAGAAGGAGAAGGAGATCTTCTCTTTCTACTTCCCTTTTCTCTTTATGGTGATTAAGCTAGCGGCGCGCTGCGTCAAGACCAAAATCGTCGTGAAAATCCGTTGCCAGCCGAAGCCGTCTCTGCTAGGCTCGGCTCTCGCTCTTGAGGGAGAGCGCCAACCCGGAGGTCGAAGAATGGTCGGTGGTGTGGGGGAAGGATGATGGACCAGATCTTCCCGTCCGACGAGAGGTTCGCGTTCGCGTACCGAGACCAGACCATCCGTCTGGTGGTTCTTCGCCTGTCCGAGGCCTACGCCAAAGTGGCCCCAGCCAAAGTAGGCCTCGACGACCTTCTGCAGGAGAGCTGGCTGGTCGTCCTCAGCGCCTGCCAGACGATCGATCCGAGGGAAGATCCGAAGCGGTTTTTGGCCTACATCAGAGCCGCCATCCCGAACCACCATCGCGACTCGATCGTGATCCCGTTCTCGACGCAGAAGAGAGACACCGATGCCGAGGTTCCTCTTCTGGAGATCGAGGAGACCTCGGTCGGCTTCCTCTCTGGGTCAGATCCGGAGAGTGTCACGGCAGCGGTCGAGATCGCCCGCAAGCTCACCGAGAAGGCCTTCTCGTCTGCGAATCCGGGTTTGATCGCGACCTTCGTCGCGATCACCCGCCAGCAGCAGAAGCCGGTCGGGATGCCGAAGTCGACACACGCGAAGTACGTGAAGCAGATCCGTTCTTGGGCCGTCGAGCTGCTCGCAGCTTGAGGAGGTAGACGTGCTGCGTCTCCGGTACGGGAACGTCCTCACCAAGGCCACGGGGACCGAGGACGAGCTGTTCCCGGTTCGCCGCTCGCTGAGCTTCTTCGACAAGAAGCTGGGTGAGGTGACGAACCTCTTCTCGGTGAACCCGGTTGGTACCGAGCTGACCTTCGCCAGCGGCCTGCTCGCTCACGTGAAGCGTGAGCTGACGTCTCGCAAGCACGAGTTCGAGGCCGAGGGTGAGCCAGTCCTCGACGACGTGACGAAGATCATCGTCGACCCGAAGATCCTCAAGGGCATCACCCTGTACGACTACCAAGCTCCAGCCGTCTTGAAGGCCATCTGGAAGCGTCGCGGGATCATCCGCATCCCGACGGGTGGCGGGAAGACCGAGATCTCCGGCGCGATCGTGAAGCACCTCGCCGACGAGAAGATGATCTCGACTCTGATGATCGTCCCCGGCGTCAGCTCGATGCACCAGACGCACGAGCGTTGGCAGAGTCGTGGAATCGAGTCGATCGGACGTCTCGGAGACCGCAAGAAGGAACTCGACGAGGCTCACCTGATCGCCGGGATTGACGCTCTCTCGGCGAGCTTGAAGCGCGGCGACAAGAAGCTCGTCGAGTGGCTCAAGGGGTGTCGCTGCGTGCTCTTCATGGAGTGCCAGCATGTTCCTGCGAAGACGTGGGAGCTGATCGGGAATTCCCTTGACGTCGAGTATCGGATTGGGCTATCTGCGACGCCCTTCATGAACCCGGGGCCTCCAGAACAGGTTCGCGACTTCCAGTTGATCGGCGTCACCGGGGAGATTCTCGCCGACGTCGACGACTTCGTCGTCATGAACAGGGGCCACATGGCAACCCCGAAGGTTCACTTCCTGCCGGTCGGCAGGACTCCGGCGCTCGCGCCGAGTGAAGCCGACTGGCGAAGCCTGAAGAAGCACGGACTCATCGAACACGAGAAGCGGAACAACATGATCAAGGGGACGGCGATCGCTCTGGCCCAAGGGGGAGCCAGAGTGCTCGTGCTCGTGTCCGAGATCATACACGGGAAGGGCATCGCCCGAGGCGTGTCACGGTTCGTCAAGAACACGTTCATGTTTCAGGGCTCGTCGATGCTCACCCACTTCAGGGATGGAGTGGAACTCCCGTCTGAGCGCATGCCGATCACGAGCGTGGCCAAGATGCTGCGTGAACTCGAAGACGGCTACGTGCTCGTGGGAAGCCCGGCGCTCGATGAGGACGCCGACTTCCCGGACGCGAACGTGCTCATCGTCGCTGGTGCTGGTCGGAGCTTCAACAAGACCATCCAGCGTTCCGGCCGTGTCCTGCGCGCGAAGCCGGGCTCCAACATCTGCCACATCATCGACTTCGATGATCGCAGTGCTTGGCGCCTGCACGCGCAGGCCAACCGGAGGCGTGAGCTGTACGCGAGCAGGTATCGGGGGGCGAAGGCATTCACGATCGAAGACCACCATCACCCGGACGAGATCGTCCAGCTGGTGGTCGCAGGTGAGCTTGGGGGTAACGGGGATGGTGGGGTTGAAGCGGTATCCGTACGGTGAGGATTTTCAGGACAAGGCAGCAGCGCTGCTGATCAGAGACCGGGCGTTCCTGCAGAACCATGGAACGCTCGTCAAGCACGAGTACTTCGACAACGAGTATGTCCGCGTGGTCGTGCGGCTCGTGCTCGACTACTACTTCGAGACCAACGACCCGCCGACTCGCGAGAAGGTCGGCGTGATGATCACCGACTTCTGCAACGCGAACAAGTCGGGCAGCCCGGAGTACGGTGAGATGCTGCGCGGCGTGTTGAACGCCGTCTGGGGTGCCGACTTGACGGGTGCTCAGCAGATCGCCGACACCATGATCGAGTTCGGCCGCACGCGGGAGATGGAAGCGCTCGCGCGTCAGCTGGCCGAAGGGGTCATGAGCGGTGAGAAGCCGGACAAGCTCTGGAACCTGATCGATCGCAGCCGCACGTCCTTGGCGCTTCCCGTCGAGGATGAGATGGACATCGCGGCGAGCTTCGTCGACGCGCAGGAGATCGCGATGCGCTCGGGACTCTACAACCCGGCGCTCAAGATCAAGACCATGATCCCGACGCTCGATGACTGCTCGAACGGTGGCCTCGGGCGCAAGGAGGTCGGCATCGTGCTCGCGCCGACCGGCGTCGGCAAGTCGACCTTGCTGGTCAACTTCGGCCTCGGCGCGATTCTCCAGCGCGCCCCGGTGCTGCATTTCAGCGTGACCGAGTTGGAGACCGTCGACCTGCTGGTGCGTTACGCGGCGCGCGCCACTGGCTTCATCAGCAACGACATCGCTGCTGGTACCGCCGGGCAGGCCTTCAAGGACAAGATGCGGAACTTCAACGAGAAGCACAATCCGCAGATCGTCGCTCAGCGTGTCCCGATCGGTACCTCGGTGTCGTCGCTGCGCAGCCTGATCAACCGCTGGATGTTCCAGCGTGGCCTCACGCCGGGCCTGATCATCGTCGACAACGCCGACGACCTGTCGTCACGTCTCCGCAAGGAAGAGGCCTACGACGAGAAGGGCGAGATCTACGCCGAGCTGAAGGACCTCGCGCACGACTTCAACTGCGCGCTCTGGACCGACTCGCAGACCAACCGCTTCGGTGGCAGCGCTGACATGGTCAAGCTGGAGCACATCGCCGACAGTCACAAGAAGGCCCGCAAGGCCGACCTGATCATCGCGCTCTCGCAGAACGAGCAGGAGAGCGAGGCCGGGTACGCGCGCATCAAGATGCTGAAGGCGCGCCGCACGAAGAAGAACCTCGCCACCATCCGCGTCTGCTTCGACGGCGCGCGTATGACGGTGCGTGAGGCCGTGGGTGAAGCAGCTGCTGCGTGACAAGCACTTGCGTTAGTGTGGTGATCGTGCTAAACCACCTGACAATCGATTGGCGGCGGAAATACTCTCCGCTCCGGGCAACCGGGGTGATCTGAGGGCGTTCTCAGCGTCCGCATACCGCGACAGCCAGTCTGCGTGGCCCGGGAGGCATGCCTCCCGGGCTATACGCTTTCCCTTACGAGGAGGTGAGGCATGGGGTTTGGGATCAAGCTGCGCACGGGTGTCTACGTTCAGCCCGAGGCGATCTCCGGTCTGATTATCAACGACGCGCAGCTGGAGACGGGTCGTCGTGTGATCCAGCTGCTCGTGGGCGGTACACGCACTGGCGCGCCGTCCGTGATCACGTTGTCGGAGGAGTTCCCGGGTCAGGCCGAGAAGATGGCGTACGACCTCTGCCTCGACTTCGACCCGCAGTCCTACTGGGAGTGGGATCGTGCCGACTACGACCGTCGTGGTGTAGCCCCGAAGCTGCGTGCACACGAGGCCGATGCCTTGCGGGCTGCCGTCGCAGAGCAGGACAAGGCCAAGTCGTGACCCTCGTCGCGTCGGTCGCCCCGGAGCAGAAGAAGCGCCGCCCGGGGCAGTCGAAGAAGCCCAAGGCCGAGCACCGCGTGGTGCGCGTGCCGCTGCGCATGTTCCCTGTCCCGGCGAAGGACAGCGGTGAGGCCGACGTGTGGCGCGAGCTGCGCCGTGCGGCTCTCTTCGCGGCCACCTACGGCAACCAGCGTCTCTCAGAGTACTACGCGAACGCGCGCGCAGCCTCGCGTAAGGTTCCTCTGCCGGAGTGGGGTACGGTCTACACCGACTACGCCGACACGCTCTCGGCCGTCGTGCGCGACGCGATCGACCGTGAGGTGCAAGGGATCTGGCAGCGCATCGGCAAGGACGTCTTCCGGGGCGCGCAGACGCTCGCCCGATTCCAAGCCGGGCGCTCGCTGGTGTTCCGTGAGCGTGGCGTGAAGCTCATGCAGACGCCGCCGACCAAGGCGTCCAAGGGTCGCCCGGGGTACTCGATCGTGCTGCGCGTCCTGCCACGCAAGGTGAACCCGGTGCCGTACGAGTTCGAGGTCTTTGGTCCTGCGCTCGCGAAGGACCCGTACCTCGCCCGTCTGCTGGAGAAGCTCTGGAAGGGCGCTGACGGTCACTCGATCACGAAGGCGACGCTCGTCTTCGAGCGCCCCGGTCGGAAGCTCTTCCTGCTGCTCAGCTACTCGAAGCCGATCGTGCAGGTCGACCCAGCCAAGGTCATCTGCTCGATCGAGTGGAACGAGGAGCGTGGGCTCTTCCTGCGCTGTGAGGGGCGCGAGATCTCGCTCAACGACCATATCCACCGGCTCGTCACGATGAAGCGCAACTTCGAGAGCATTCACAAGCGCTTGAAGCACGACCTCGCGAAGGCTCGCCGTTTTCACCCCTACCGAAGGGCTCTCGTGAAGTCCGGCACGTTCACCAACTGGGCGCGCGGCCCTCTTCACGAGTTGTCGAAGAAGGTAGTTGACTGGGCCCTGATGCAGAAGGCGGGCAACATCGAGTGGCACGTGCCTCCGATGAAGGACGCCCAGCGGGAGAATCAGGCGCCATGGCAGCGGTTGGCTCAGCTCATCGAGTACAAGGCGCGCGACGCGGGCATCGTCTTCGTCGGCAAGGTCGAGGATGCGAAGGAGGCCGAATGACTTTGCGTGACTTGGTGTGCATCGTTGCTGACGAACTGCTCAAATCTGCCGGGCGCAGGTACCCGGAGCCTGACCAGTGCTTCGATCGTGTGTCTCACGAGATTCGGGCAGCTTCCAACGCCACGATCCCGGAGATCATGCGGCGCACTGGTTTGAGCCCGGATAGCATCATTGGGTAGCCGTGAACCTCGACTTCGCACCCATCGAGCGCCTTGGTCTCAACCCGAAGAATGGTGTCGTCAAGGCGAACGGCAACTGGGCCACCAACTGCCACAAGTGCATGGAGAACGGTGAGGGGTCGCCTGACACCAAGCAGCGCCTTCACGTCTGCGTCGACCGCGACGCGACCGACAAGGACGGCAAGAGCATCTACGGGCGCTACCACTGCTTCCGATGCCGCTTCAAAGGCAGGGCGATCAAGCCTGCCAACGAGCTGGACCTCGGCTTCCTGCGGCAGAAGCAGGCCGAGGTCGAGCAGCAGCGTGCCGACGAGGAGAAGGCCCGCGAGACCATCGTGCTCCCGCCCGACTACTCGCGTCTCATCGACGGCATGTCGGCGTGGGACTACGTCGTCAATCGTGGTATCACGCCAGCGGACATCGCGTACTACCAGATCGGCGTGGGCACGGTGCCGTACGGTCGTGGCAAGCGCCCGCCGATCATCATCTTCCCGGACTACGACCGCGAGGGGAAGCTCTGTTACTGGCTCGGCCGTCAATACACGAAGACGAAGTGGACGGCGAAGTACCTGAACTGCCGAGCCACCCAGCAGGCTCGTGATCGTGAGATCTTCAACCTCGGCCGCTTCCAGCAGGAGGGCTTCACCACGGCGATCCTCGTCGAGGGGGTGCTGAACGGTATCACGGCCGGGCGCAACCACCTCGCCGTGCTTGGCAAGCCCGGCGAGGCGCAGCTTGTGATTCTGGAGCACGTTGGGTTGAAGCGTCTCTACGTCGCGCTCGACCCGGATGCTCGCAAGGTGTCGCTCGACGTCGCCAAGAGGCTCGCACGCACGATCCCGGAGGTGTTCCTCGTACCGGTGCCGCGAGGGCAGGACATCAACTCGATGGGACGCGTGGCCTTCAAGCTCCTGCTCCAGCAGGAGTCGATGCTTTACAGTAGGGCGGTGGAAGTGCCATTTCTTCTGGCCGCGTGAGGAGGGGTGGATGCGAATCGTGATCTTGAAGATGCCGAAGAACGTCAACCCGGACTACGCGTCCAACATCACCCGCGACGCGATGGAGAAGATCGCTGCGATCAACCGGAAGATCAGGCTGGGGGAGTCCGATGAGCTGGTTACTTTGGCGCTCCCGTCAGGCTGGGGCTACGAGGTCGTCGACGATGTCGACCGTTTGGACGGGGCTGTGGAGGTGGTAGGTGGAGAGCAAGCCTGAGAGAGTTGACGCGCCTTCAGAGCAGCCGTCAAGTATTCGGACCGTCACCCAGCAGATGACGATCCCGGCGGTCGAGGAAGAGACCGAGCTGGTTCTGCACGACGCGGTCACCGGGCAGCGCCTCGCCCAGTTCATCTTGGGCGAGACCTTCCTCGTGAAGGGTGTCCAGTTCCGTGTCGCGCGCATCGACCAGAGGCCGGACAACACGGCGGCGATGCTGGTCGTGCCGTGTGGCTCGGGGTCGAAGCGCCAGCAGAAGCAGCGCAAGAAGGAGCAGAAGGAGGCGAACCGGCGCAAGGTCCTGCGGAGCAAGCGTCGGTGAACGTCACTGCCACCACGATCCGGTCGTCCTTTCGTGACCAGTGGACGCCCGAGGAGGCTCAGCGAGCGGTCGACTCACGCTCGCGCTGCAGCCTGTGCCCGTCGTTCCTGAACGACCCGGGCGCGGGCTTCATCAAGGTCTTCGATCGCGGGGCCGAGCGCCCGAGCCTGCTGTTCGTAGGCGAGGCTCCGGGTAAGGACGAGGCTCGCAAGGGGGAGTCGTTCGTCGGTTCTGCGGCCCGCCACCTCGACGTGCTCCTGAAGCAGGTGGGCGTCGACCTCGACCAGTGCCGCTGGGCGAACGTGGTGAAGTGCTTCCCGCACAAGCCGAACGAGGACAAGTCCCGCGAGCCGTCGCCCGACGAGATCATGCGGTGCTCGCCGTACCTGTTCGACACGATCGCCGAGCTGCAGCCAGCCGTGATCATGTCGATCGGCGCGATCGCTTCGGCAGCTCTGCTCGGCAAGGACACGGTCGGCACGATCTCGCAGGTCTCGGGCAAGATCTTCAAGACGATGATCCGGGGTCGCGAGTACACGATCGTCCCGTGCTACCACCCGTCGGCCGACCTGCAGTCAGGTGGCCGGTACACTGACAAGATCATCAAGGCAGTGGCCGTTGCGTGGGGCCTCGTGAACCGCACCGAGATCCCGGTGACGGCACACATGCTCAACTCGACGCAGGAGTGTCTCGACTACCTCGACAGCTTGCTGCGCCGGTATCGGGCGGGCGAGATCCCGTGGGTCGCCTACGACTTGGAGTGGGGCTCGCAGATGGAGGCCGTCGGCTCGAAGCGCTCGGAGTCAGAGCGCGCGGCCGACATGGCGCTCTACGACCCCAACGTCGACGTCAACATCGCGAGCTTCGCGACCAGCGTCGACGAGGGCTACTCGCTGGTGCTCGATCACGCTGAGTCGAACGTCGACGTGGCGCGCGTGAAGGAGAAGCTGCGCGAGGTCTTCGCCGAGGTCCCAGTCGTCGCACACAACGCGATTCAGGCCGAGGTGCCGTGGACCAAGACACGTATCGGCGTCGAGCTGACCGTGGCGCACGACACCATGTTCGAGTCGTACGCGTACTGGATGAAGACCGCGTCGCACGGCTTGAAGGCTCTCTGCTTCAGGCTCTTCGGCTGGCCCGACTGGGGTACTGGGCCGGACGCGTGGTTCAACTCGCAGCCCGACCCGAAGAAGCGCACGTACAAGCACCTGCCGCTCGACATCATGCGGAAGTACGCGCCGGTCGACGCCTGCGGTTGCTGGGGGGCCAACGAGCGTCTGCTGCCGATGATCGCCGAGGTTGGGGTGCAGCAGAACTACAACCGGCGCATGGCTCTCGCGAACGTGGTCGCGAAGTGGCACGAGCGCGGCAACATCATCGACCTGAAGGAGTTCGAGCGCCTGCGGCAGATCTACCCGGGCAAGGTCGACGCCGTGCTTCAGGCGCTGCGCGCTGTACCTGAGATTCAGGAATACGAGAAGCTCACCGGCAACGAGTTCAACCCGGGCTCGGCCCCGCAGAAGGGTGAGGTGCTCTACGGCGTCCTCGGTGCGCCCATCGGTGAGATGAACCCGAAGATCCAGCGCCGCAAGGGAGCCCCGAGCCCGGAGGTGCGGATCCCGGTCGACTTGCCGAAGGGGTCGAAGGAGATCCCGTACCCGGTCGCGATTGCGACCGAGTCGGTGTGGCTGGGACCGCTCGCGGGTCAGAAGGGCTCCGAGCGCCTCGACATCGACCTGAACAAGACGAAGGAGCTGCGCGATAGCGTCGTGCTGCGCAAGCCGACCAAGTTCGACCACGCGTCACCGCTGATCCTCGTGCACGGCACGCCGAAGACCGATGAGGACCAGCTGCTCAAGATCGAGCGCGAGGCCGTGTGCCCTACGTGCCGGGGTGAGAAGACGATCCCTGACAACCGTACTGGTGGCTCGCGCGCATGCGTCCTCTGCGAGGGTAGCGGGTACCGGCCGGGGTGGGAGACGCTCGGGCAGGTCGCCTACGACATCCACCGTTTCATGAAGATCCGGTTGATCATCTCCAACTATCTGGAGAAGTTCCCGTTCTTCATCAAGCCGGGCACGTCGCAGCTGTTCACCAACTACGGGCTCCACACCGTCGCGACGGCGCGCCTCTCGACGATGAACCCGAACCTTCAGTCGTTCCCGTGGAACTCGGACATCAAGCGCCTCTTCGTCTCGAAGTTCTACGACGAGGGCGGCCTCTACATGGGCGCCGACTACTCGCAGCTGGAGGTGCGTGTGCTCGCGGCGGTGTCAGAGGACCCACTGCTCATCGCCGCCTACCTGACGTGCAAGAAGTGTCAGCGCGTCGGGACACCGGCCGACCAAGGACGTTGCCCGAGCTGTCACGTGAAGCTCGGCATCGATCTTCACCGGCAGACTGCCGCGTCGATCTTCCGCATCTCGGAAGACGCGGTCACCGACGCTCAGCGCTCGGTGGCGAAGGCCGTCACGTTCGGCGTCATCTACGGCCGTGGCGCCCGGGCGATCGCCGAGGAGACCGGCCTCTCGGTGAACGAGGCAGACGCCATCATCAAGGGCTTCTTCACGCGTTTCAAGCGGGTCTCCGAGTACGTGCAGGACATGCACCGCACCTGCGTCGACGTTGGTGAGGTGATGTCGAAGACCGGCACCCGGCTCATCTTCGAGCATCGTGCCGAGGTGCTCGAAGCAGTGGCCATGGAGGCCGAGCTGAAGGTCAAGAACGCGGCGGCCTACCGGAACGGGACCAAGCCGCAGCGCCTTCCTGCATTCCTCGACATGAAGCTGGCCGAGGCCAAGCGTCAATCCCAGAACTACCCGATTCAGGGCCCCGGAGGTGAGATCTGCATCGACGCGATCATCCTGCTCGACGAGATCTTCACCAACCGTGGGATGAAGAGCCACCACTGGGAGACGGTGCACGACTCGATCGGCTTCGACCTCTATCCGACCACGGACGAGATCCTGACCACGCTGTGGCTCGCGAAGGAGGTCATGGAGAACCGTGTCGCGAACAAGCACTCGTGGATGACGGTGCCGCTGGTCATCGACCGCGTGCTCGGTGCTCGGTGGGACGGGGACGTCGAGATCGAGGATGTCGACGGTGATCAGATCAAGGTGAAGGGGCCGAAGGAGTACTACGAGCAGATCTGCGCTCAGCTGGAGAAGGCTGGCATCCTCGCGAAGGCCGAGATCATCGAGGAGAAGCTGGGCAAGCCTGCGCCCGAGATCACGCAGAAGGGGTACGCGGGGGGCAGTGGCCGGACCGAGAAGGTAGAGGCGGTCATCCGTCTGGTGGCATGAGGGGTGTATGGAGAAAACCGCTTTCGTTGCGCTGCTCGATGAGTTGCTGGCAGCAAAGGCTCTGGAAGCTGCCATTGGTACGAGAGGCGTCCCGGGTGATCCTGAAGAGTTCTTGAGGGAGTGGACGGAGGCCCGCGATGACGCTGCCAGATTGAGGGAGGAGATCATCCGTCTCGTAGCGTGAGGTTGGTGCTCCCGTAGCTCAGTGGCAGAGCCGTTAATCCGTGGTACACTGCTTTACTTGTGAGTGCTCACCACGACACAACCCCGCCGCCGAGTCTCAGGCGTATCGTTGCCAGTAACTATTCGATCGCTGGCGTGCTCCACGACCTTCGCAGATCGGTTTCCGGGACGAACTATAAGCGCGTGCACCGCTGGGTTTTGGAGATGGGTTTGGACACGTCGCACTGGACTGGGCAGGCCCATGGCAGGAGTGTGAGCCCAAAGCGCACCGCTTTGGGCAAGATGCTGGTGCGAAACAGCAGGTTTCGGATCGGTGTACGTAGAAAGCGGCGGCTCATCTTAGAGGGCGTGCTCAAGGAGGAGTGCGCGCTGTGCGGTATCGGCCCAGTGTGGCGCGACAAGCCACTGGTGCTTCGGTTGGATCACGTCAACGGTGATAGGTTCGATAACCGGAGGAAAAATCTCCGGCTCCTCTGCCCGAACTGCGACTCCCAGACGGAGACGTACTGCGGCAGAAACAAGCGCGCTCCCGTAGCTGAGAGGTTTAGCAGGCGACTCTAAATCGTTGCACAGGGGTTCGAGTCCCCTCGGGAGCGTTGAGAGAGGTCTGAGAGAGGCGCGGCCTATACCATCTAGGCTCTTGACTTTTTAGCACATCATGTGTACTGTCGCATTCATGAAGGTTACCCCCTTCACCCCCCAGTTCACGTAGGCGAGGGCTCCTCCATTTTCGTCTCTCGGTCAGAAGCATGAACGAGCATGACGAATGAACAGGAGACGAAAATGGATACCCTCCCGCGTGACACGTGGAACAGCTTCTTCGAGTCGAAGGAGCACTACCTGAAGTTCCGGGCCCGTTGGGCGCAGCTCAACGACACGTCCGACGAGAACCGGCCGCTGCTTGCGGCTGCCTACTACCTGCTGACATCGGCCCTGCGTGGCCGAGACTGGCGGCGCGGTTTCGCCCCGGTCACCAACCAGACGAAGCTGGCTCACGGGGCTCAGCCGCTGCGCGCGGCCTCACAGGCTCTGTGGGACTGCAAGTCGCCGTACAACCGCCGTGCAGGGTTCCTCGCGGTGTTCGACGGCCTCGTCACCGAGGAGATGGCGAATGCCGCGTGTGCGTGGCTCCCGGACAAGATCGATCCTCAGCAGACGGAGATCGAGAGTGCGTATCTCAGCCCCGCCGTCGGGAGCTGAGCCGCGCTACGTCTACGTCTTCGTCCGGACCGACATCCCGCTGGCCAACCAGATGGCTCAGATGGGGCACGCGTGCATCGGGGCGGGCCGTGAGTTCGACATCTCGGACGAGTACATCGTCGTCCTTCAGGTGCCGAACGAGCGCGCCCTCCTGCACGCGGTCGAGAAGGCGGACGTGGCGGGCATCAAGAGCTTCCTGTTCCACGAGCCGGATCCTCCTGTGGTAGGTTACAACGCAGCCTGCACGGAGCCGGTGAAGGGGAGGAAGAGGGGATGTTTCAGACGCTTTCGACTCTGGGGGTCGTGACGACGTTGCTCTTCGCGGGGTGCTCCCTGCAGACCTCGATGCAGCAACCGGTGGTGCCCGGTCTCGTTGCGTACCAGCACGCGCTGGCGCAGCGCTTCGAGGCCGGGCAGCTGCCACCGGAGGCGTACGACGACAAGCACGAGCGCAACCGCGTGATCGACGAGATGCTGGTGCTGGTCGACCAGCAGTTCTTCGACTACGAGCTGAGCCTCTACAACTCGAACGCGGTGGTGAACACGATCGCCGACGCTGTCACGGTCGGTGCTGGAGCCGGGGCCGCGCTCGCCTCTGGTGGTACCTCTCAGGTGCTGGGCGCTGTCACGGCGATGGTCACCGGCACCCGTGCCTCGTTCGACAAGAACTTCTTCGCCGAGCAGAGTCGCATCGCTCTCATCGTCAAGATGAACGCGTTGCGTGCGGGCGTGCTGGAGGAGATCCAGACCTCGCAGGACCAGCCGGTGAGCAGCTACTCGATGGCGGCGGCCATGTTGGACGTGCAGCGCTACGCTCAGGCCGGGACGGTGCTGGCCGCCCTGCAGGCGATCGCCGAGGACTCCGGGGCCGAGCTGAGGGCGTCCCGCAGCCGGATGATGGGGATGCGCCGCACCCAGCAGTGATCTTTTTCACTTTTTTCGCTCCGTGGTGTGAACTTTCGGCGTGGAAACCAGACTTAGGTAGGTGTGGGAGATTCTTCACCGGCTGACGTCTACAACGACTGGGTCGAGCACACCTACGCGCGCCTCGGTGGCATCCTTGAGGCCTGCGACTTCCTGACCAAGGAAGACCGCGCCGACATCCTGATCGGGGCCCAGCTGCTCAACGTCGGCCGCGACACGCTAGATCGAGATCTGGAGCGTCACATGACGCTGGAGGTTCACGTCGCGGCCTGCCAGTTCACCGTCGGGTGGCTTGCCACGCAGGCCGAGATCGAAGTGAACAAGCGCCGGATGGAGCTGGCCGAGCGTTACGGCTCCGACCCGGTCTCCGGGAAGCCTGTTGCCGAGCATCGCCTGAAGACGGCGATCGAAGGTGACGCCACGTTCGCCGCCCTGTACGCCGACTGGCAGCAGAAGGATCTGCTCGATCGCCTGCTCAAGCACTTCACTTACGCCCTCAACAAGAGGGTCGAAGTACAGAAGATGATCGCGGACCGAGAACGGATCCGCGCCTGAGCCGCCGCATGAAGGTGGCTAAGAAAGGGGACCTGTAATGGCCTTCGATGTTGGCTTCGACGACAGTGACCGCGACTCTACTGCAGCAGTCGCGGCGAAGATCCCGACTTCGGGTGGGGACTTCGACAAGGAGCTGTTCTACAACCTGACGGCTGCCGCTCCCCCGGGGAAGAACCACGTCTTCCGCATGCTGCCGCAGACGGTGACCCACCCGGAAAAGGGCAAGATCCACTACTACGGCGGCGCGGGCAACCGGGCCATGGTGGTCTACGACCACTGGAACGTCCCGGGCAGCGAGGACAACAAGGAGCACGCCCGCTGCATCTCGAAGACGTACCCGGATCGGGGCGCCGAGTGCCCGATCTGCAAGGCGATGGGCAAGCTCTACGACTGGGCGAAGGAGCAGGGGCTCACCGACGCGGACAAGAAGTCGCTCGGCATCGGCAAGGGGCAGAGTCAGTACCGGCTGGGGTCGCGCGCCTACGTGCTCGGCATCATCCGAGGCAGTGACCTCACGCAGGAAGTCGAGATCAGCGGCGAGACCATCGTGATCCCGAAGATCCGCGTCATCGGCATGCCGCCAGCGAAGGTCTACGGCTGGTTCATGGAGCAGATCAGCGCTCGTGACCCGGAGGACCCGAACAAGTACGACCTCGACCCGTCGCCGCTGCACCCGGTGCAGGGTCTCGACATGAAGGTCAACGTCAAGAAGGGCCCGAAGCAGACCGACCTGCCCGAGTACTCGTGCTCGTGGCGCGACGGTCGCCGCCCGATCCACCCGGACGAGGCGGTCGCCAAGGCTCTGTGCGTGAGCGGCAAGCCGCTCACCGAGATGTTCTCCTTCCCGGACGACGAGAAGATCGCGCACATGCGCGCGCTCGCCGACAAGATCCTCTCCCTCATGGGCAGGCAGCTGCAGAGCCGCAAGGGTACCAGTTCGTCGGACGACGACAGCGACGTCGGCACGGCGGCCGTGAGCAACGGCCTCGTCGGCGGCGACGGCAAGCCGGGCTGCTACACGAACCACCTGCCCGGCGACCCGAAGTGTCTCTCCTGCCCGTACGAGGTGACGTGCGAGGACGAGGACGACACCAAGAAGAAGCCCATCGAGGCTCGCCGGAAGGTTCACGCGGAGATCGCGGCGGCCTGACGGCGTCGAGCCCCAGCGGGGTGCCCACACACCCACCCCGCTGGGGCTTCATCCTTCGGACGGCTGCTGCACGTGTAAGCTGACGTGCGACAGCGCGAGTCGGTGCGAAAATTCTGACCCCCGCCCGTTGGTGACAGCGGGGAATCTAGTGGGGGGTGCCGTAGGGGACAACGGCCCCGGAGTTCGGCTTGACGGGTTTCGCGCGCATCGGGGTGTCCGGGTTCGATCCCCGGGGCTACCGCACCAAGTCGGAGGAAGAGCCGACCAGCCGTCACGTGGTTGATCTATGTCAAGTACACTGCTGATCGTCGACGCGAGCCACCTGCTGCACCGCGTCCTGCACGTCGAGGAGATCGCCGGGCTGGGGAAGTTCGGCGGCATCTTCGGCTTCTTGCGCTCACTCTACTGGGCGCTTGAGCAGCAGGACGTGATCGGCCGCTGTGTCGCGATCTGGGATGGTGGCTTGTCCGAGCGCAGGCTCGCCCTGCTGCCGGAGTACAAGGAGCACCGCCGTGTCGTCGACGGCAACATCGACGAGAAGGGTGAGGCACACCGTCGCGACTTCAATCGCTGCCGTGGTCACCTCAACGTGATGTTGCCGCTTCTCGCCGTGCCGTCGGTCATCGTCGACAAGCGCGAGGGCGACGACGTGATCTACGAGGCGCGTGAGGTGTGGCGCCGGATGGAAGCTGGCAACGTCGTCATCATCTCCGAGGACAAGGACTTCGTGCAGATGGTCGACGAGGTGACGACGCTCTACCGGCCGATCAGTCGCATGCGTGTCGAGCATCGCGGCTTCGAGGAGACGGTCGGCATTCCGCGTGACCGCTACCTGCTTTACAAGAGCCTCTGCGGTGACAAGTCGGACAACATCTCGACCGTCCCGGGGGTAGGTGAGAAGACCGCGCGTGAGATCACGCTGAGCGTGCCTTCGACCAGCTGGGACGACATCGTCTCCTTCTGCGAGTCGCACAAGAGTTCCCGGGTGCGCAAGGTCGCCGAGAACATCGGCATCGTCAAGCGCAACCACGCGATGATCCAGCTCGGGGCCGAGACGTTCACGCAGGACGAGGTGCGTGAGATCAAGCGTGCACTCACGGTGCCAACCAACTCGAATCTCGACAAGCTGCAAGGTCTCTTCTCGATCATGAAGTTCAACTCGCTTTTGCAGCGCGGGTTCTATGACTTCTCGATCCCATTCATCCGTCTCGGAGCGAGGGCAAGCTGATGGCAAAAGTGAAGGCACCGGAGAAGCGTGGGGTCATCTCCCTGCAGCAGCTGCTGCATTCGGCCTGTGCCGACGTGAACAAGGTGTTCAAGGGCCGCCAGATGGCGAGCATCGTCGAGGACACTGGCCTGCGTGGCAACGTGACGAGCTGGATCTCGACGGGATCGTTGATGCTCGACCTCGCGATGCGCGGTGGTATTCCCATCGGCCGCGTGATCGAGCTGTACGGTTACCCGTCATCGGGCAAGTCGACGCTCACGGCGCACGTGTTCGCGAACTGCCAGAAGATGGGTGGTGTCGCAGCCCTCGTCGACTCCGAGTCGACGTGGGAGTCCGAGCGCGCGGCTTCCCTCGGAGTACGCTTGGGGAACTTCGCTCGTTTGGAGGCGAAGACCGTCGAGGAGGGGTTCAACGCGATCGAGGAGTTCGTCGTCGCGTTCCGCTCCAAGCCGGGTGCAGAGCGCGTCCCGATGGTGGTCGCGTGGGACACGATCGCGAAGGCCAAGACGGGTACCGATCAGGCCGCCAAGTCGATGGACGACCGTTACTCGGGAGGCATGATCGAGAAGCCCAAGCTGATTCAGCAGGGCATGCGCCGTTTCCTCGACATGGTGTCCGACAACCGCATCGCCATGATCATGGTGAACCAGCTGATCGCTGGGCCGAAGGGGAACACGACGCCCGGTGGCAACGCGCTCAAGTTTGACTCCTCGATGCGGATCAACATGATCCGCAAGATGGCGATCAAGGACAGCGAGGGCGACACCGGCATCATGACCTTGGTCAAGGTCGAGAAGAACAAGGTGTCGGGCGCGATGCCGAAGACGGGCGAGGTCGAGATCCCGATCATGCACACGACCGGGATCGACGACGCCGGGTCGATCCTCTTCTACCTGAAGTCGGTCGGTGCCGTGAAAGTCGGCGGTGGCTGGTACCGGTTCACGCACGACGGTGAGGAGCACACGTTCCGGCAGCGTGACTTTGGGGCGTGGCTCGCCGAGAAGTCCGAGCGCCGCTCTGCCGTCGAGAAGCTCGTGCGCGACAACTTCCTGCGCAAGGCCGGAGCTGTTGCTGAAGACGTCGTCGCCGACGATGACGGGGAGTGATCCGAGAGTCTGAGAGATACCGCCTCAAAACCGCCATGATCCAGTCGATCCATATCCAGAACTTCCAATCGCACGTCGACACGCTCATCGAGCTGGCGCCCGGTGTGAACGTGATCACCGGGGAGACGAACAACGGCAAGACCTCGGTCCTGCGTGCGATCAAGTGGGTGACGCAGAACCGGCCGCGTGGGGACTCGATGCTCACGCGTCAGCCGAAGACCGGCAAGACCAAGCCTCAGCCGAAGCCGTGCCGGGTGGCGATCACGACCGACCGGGGAGAGGTCACACGGATTCGGGAGAAGGGCTTCAATGGCTACGCGCTGCGCGTAGGAGACGCTCCAGAGCGCCGTTTCGAGGACGTTGGGGCCTCGGTACCACCCGAGGTGCTGGAGGTCCTGAATCTCGGCGACGTGAACGTGCAGGAGCAGCTGGCCGACTTCTTCCTGATCAAGCAGTCCGGCGGGCAGGTCAGCAAGTACGTGAGCGGCTTGCTCGGCTTCGAGGTCGTCGACAAGGCACTCGCCAAGGCCAAGGCAGAGGCCGTGCGGTTGGAGAAGGCACGGGCCGAGCTGAGTGCCGCGATCGCTGACTGCGACCAGCAGCTGGCATCCACCAGCTACTACGTCGATGCCTCGAAGGAGCTGCTGGTGGTAGAGCGCGAGGCCGAGGCCTTCGCGGCGATGGTTACCTCCTGTGAGGCGCTCCGCACGACGATCGCCCGGGCGCACGAGGCCTCGGAGGCGATCGCGCCGCTCGCGCGTCGGTACGAGATGCTCGACACGGCGCTTGCCTCGATCGAGTCGCTCTTCGAGAGCCTGAAGCAGGCAACCGCAGCGCGCTCCCAGCTCGCGACGGTCATCGGCCGCGCCGAGAGGTTCGTAGCCGAGGTGGAAGGGGCGTCGGCCCGCCTGCGTGCGCTCGATCTCGGTACGGTCGAGGAGGACCTGAAGGGTCTGCAGGTCAGCGTGCACCACGCCGCCAACCTGCGCACCGCGATCGCTGCTGCCGAGCGGGTGTCGGACGAGGCGCCGCTGCTCAGCAAGCGCTTCGTCGCGGCTGAGGAGAAGCTCGAAAACCGGCGACTCGCGTACCGTGACGAGCTGGCTCGGCTGGGGTCGTGCCCGTACTGCGGCTCGACCACGCCGTGCATCTCGAACGTCGCCGAGCTGGCTGGATGACTCGGAAGAAGCGCAACCCGGCCGAGCTATCGGTCGCGTGGCTCAAGGAGTACGAGGGGAAGATCGAGACCATCACCTTCCCGAGCAGCAACGGCCGGGAGAACAACCCGTTCCGGCGCGGTGTCGGGATCTACGTCGATGTCGAGGGGCGGATCTGGGAGGTGCACGGCATCTTCGTTGCCCCGGGTTCTCTCGGGTACGTGATGGCGCGCGAGATCGCTGAGGGTAAAGCAACGCGGCGCTGGGTGCCGTACCGGGTCGAGATCAAGCTGGAGAACGGATGAAGCTGCTTCTGACAGGGGACTGGCACCTGCGCTCGACGACGCCTGCGAAGCGCCGCGACGACTTCCGTGCAACGCAGCGTCGCAAGGTTGAGCGCGTGCTGGAGATCGGCCGTGAGCATCAAGCACCGATCCTCCAGACCGGCGACATCTTCGACTCCGAGCACCCGGGCCTCTCGACCGTCAACGAGTATCTGGAGCTGTTGAGGACGTACGAGCACGGCTTCTACTCGGTGCCGGGCAACCACGACATCTACGGCGCCGATCTCGGTACGCTGCACCGTACCGCGTTCAAGACGTTGGTCGCTGGTGGTGCAGTGCGGGTACTTGACCACGAGCCCGTAGGGCTGTTGAACGAGGCCGTGTGCGCGGTCGGTCACACCTACATGCACGAGACGAAGCCGACGGTGCCGACAGGTAGGCGTGGGTACTCCACCAGCGAACCGGCGCTTAAGGTTCTCGTCACGCACGAGATGGTGCTGGTCGACAAGCTCTGGCGCGAGCAGGAAGACTTCACCTACGCCGGGGACTACATGAAGATCCACAAGGGCTGGGACCTCGTCGTGTGCGGCCACTACCACTACCAGTTCTCGGCCCGCGTCGGTGATCGTGTCATCGTGAACCCGGGTGCCCTTGTGCGCATCAAGCGCTCGAAGGGTGACATGGCGATGGACCCGAGCGTCGTCCTGTTCGACACCGAGACGCGTGCTCTGCAGTGGCTCTCGCTGGGTGCTGCTCCTGCGGCTGATGTCTTCGAGCCTGAGCCTGACGGCACGTTGCCGGTGGCGAACCCGGATCTCGACTCGTTTGTGAAGGCGCTTCAGCCAGCGGTCGACGAGGTCGATGGCGCGGAGCTGCGCACGGGTGCGCTCGCTGACGTGGCCGTGAGCGTGCTCGGTGAGACCGAGGTGCCGCTGCCGGTGCAGGCGCTCGTGAAGCGCTACCTCGCCGAGGCGCAGGAGGGTGCATGACACGTCTTGGTGCATGGGCACGAGCGCAGCGCCTGTTCGGGTGGCGAAAGGGCGCCCTGCGCACGTCAGCGTCCGCTCAGACGCGCTGTCAGGTCGGGTACATGGAGTTCGACCCGGTGCTCGACGCTGATGGGGACGGGCCGTCGTTGTTCGTGATGGTTGGCTGGGGTCCGACGTGGGAGGCTGCGATCACCCACGCTAGTATCCAGTCGAAGGAATGGAAGGAGGTAGGCTGGTGGCCGGATCATCTTCGTCGGTGAATCTCGACGCCCTGCGGGCTGAGATTGGTGTACTCGTCAAGGATCGTGACCGTTGCCGCGAGGAGATGCTCGCGAAGAAGGGGCAGCTTCGGGCTCAGCTCACGACCTTGAAGGAGGACTACGGCGTCGAGAGCCTCGATGCTGCCCGTGAGAAGCTGCGCGGCATGGAGGCCGAGATCGAGGCCACGGGAAAGCAGCTGGAGGAGCAGCTCGCTGCCGTTCGCGCACGGCTTGGAGAGCAGGGGGCATGATGCCTGACATTCGAGAGGCCAGCGGAAACGTGGAGAGCAGTGACCCAGTCGTGGCTCTCCTCTACGTTTTGCTTCGAGACCACGTGCTGCCCGGTGACATGGCGGCGGTGGTGAAGGACCTGCGCAAGGCGTCCTCGTTCATGTTCTCCAACGGCTGGCTCGCGCAGTACGCGCAGTTCCTCGCCAACGACTTGCGGTCGCCAGTGCTGAAGCCAGCTTCCGACTGGCAGGTGGTGTACCCGGGTATCGTCGTGATGGACCCGGATGGTTGGCGGCACAAGAAGGACGGTGTCACGTGGGACACGCCGATCACCGAGGCCGAGTACTGGCAGCGAGTCGGCTACTCGACGTGTGACTGGTCGAAGGCCTCCCCGGAGGAGTTGGAGATCTTGAAGGGCAAAGGATGGGTGTGTGATTGACGTCCAGCAGGCGCGGTCCGACCTGCGCGCGCTGCGCACCAGAGTTGATCTCGCGCTCGAACGCCGTGCTCAGGTTCACAAGCAGCGCGAGGTCACTGTCGAGAGGCTCGCTGCGGTGCAAGCCGATGCTGAGTATCACGCGCAGGCCGTGCCGATCTTGATGAAGATCGCGCAGGTGTACCGCAAGATCTCGCTCGACAGGGTGAACCGTCTCGTCACGGCAGCTCTCCGTGGCGTGTTCGAGCTGCCTCTGGAGTTCCGCTTCAAGGAGGAAGAGAAGCGCGGCCAGAACGAGCTGACCCCTGTCGTGGTCGAAGACGGTGACGAGCTGGATCCAGTTGAGTCCATGGGCGGCGGTATCGTCGACGTGATCTCGATCGCGTTCAGGCCGACGTTCTACGCGATGATGCGGGAGGGCAAGCCCGACCCGATCATGGTACTCGACGAGCCCGGCTTCTACGTGAACTCGGAGAAGGGCGTGCAGAACCTCGCGCGCATGTTCTCTCAGCTGTCGCAGGAGCTGGGTCTGCAGCTGATCATCGTCACGTGCAGGCCGCTTCTCACGGCGCGCGCTGACAGGATCTACGAGGTCGTGAAGAAGGGGCGCGTGAGCAGCGCCAAGCTGGTGGCCGATGGAACCCGACACGCAAGAAACGATTGAGGCCCCGGAGCCAGAGGTCAAGGTCGTTGACCTCGAAGTGTTCCGCGAGGCCCTGCGTGTGCAGGAGGTCGAGGCCGAGTGGGCAGCGCTCTTCGAGCGCCACGGGGTCGATGAGGAGACGCGGGTTGAGATCGAGACGGCGACCCTCGCTTGCGGGCTCCTGAAGCCCAAGTTCTACCAGCGCGTGCTCACGCTGCAGCGTGCGAAGCCTTGGCCGGGCGTGTTCTACGCCGAGCTGAGCGACTTCCTCTCCGGATTCTCGCTCACGAAGAAGGCCAAGCGAAAGCCTGCTGGTGAGAAGAAGCCCCGCACCGTCAAGAAAAAGACGATCGTCGATGTCGTTGGAGAGTTGCTGGGAGACAGTTCCGAGGATCCGCCCGCAGGGGAGAGTTCTGTGGTTGTCTCGACGTCTCTTCGTCGACGCGTGGTGCTGCGCTCGAAGGCTGACGTGATCGTAGAGGACCCGGCGGACGTCGAGTCGGAGGAGAGTACTGAGGGGAGAACCGGGAACCCGGAAACACCTGCTGCCCCGGTCGAGTCCGAAGAGGACCGCCAGCTGCGCGAGCGCTACTTGGCGGCCTACACGGGTGAGGACCAGAGTACGTGGGGCCGCGTGCTCTACCATGCCCTGTCTGGTGAGACGACCTACGAGAACCTAGCCTCCAAGGTGGGGCTGGAGGTCGAGCGCGTGAAGCGCGTGCTGTCGACCAAGTACGACATCGGCTGGGTGCACATCGAGAGCTACGGTGGGCGCGTGGTAGCAAGGCTCGCCCGATCGTTGTAGCCTGCGCCGCATGAGTGGCGGTGCGGTGCGGACGTCGATCGAGGACATCGTAGAGTCCTACAAGCAGACTGGCTCGGTGTGGAAGGCTGCGAAGCAGCTTGGAATCTCCGGTCAGTCTGTGTGGGAGCGTCTCAAGGTCATCGGGTACCCGTTGTCAAAACGGGTGTGGACGAGTGATGAGCTTGAAGAGCTGCGCGCTCTCGTTTCTCATTGCGCGCTGAGCGAGGTGGCCCAGCGCCTCGGTCGCACGTACTACGCGGTCGCGATGAAGGCGTCTCGGCTTGGGATCGCCGAGCGCGCCGGGAATCGCATGAAGCGGAAGGTCCCGAGAGGGTCTGGGCTCAACAAGCAGACTGTCAAGCACTTCGCGAAGGAGCTGCGCGCGTTCGACGGGTCGCTGCGCAAGTTCTGCACGACGCGCGGCCTGCACGTGACCACGCTGTCGAACGCGCTGCACAATTACGAGCCAGAATTCTGGGCCGAGTACACGAAGGCAAAGGGGCTGGAGGCTTTAGTGTGCCCCGGTTGTGAGCAGCTGTTCTACCCTTCGACGAAGAAGCAGAAAGCGTGCTCTGGTAGGTGTGTTGGCAGGGCAAAGCGCGATGCGGAGTACTTTGGTGGTCGTAGGATGGACGCCGTCGGGATGCGCGATGGCGTGTGCCAGCTGTGCTTCCAGCCAAAGTCGAAGGGGCTCTCGGCACATCACGTGTACGGCAAAGAGAACGACCCAGAGAACAGTGTCATGGTCGCGCTCTGCGTTGGTTGCCACAAGATTGTTGGCGACCTCATGTCGCGGAAGTTCGCTGCCACAAAGGACGGCTGGGAGCGCCTGATCACCCTGTGCATGATTGGACGGAAGGGTCCGGAGTGGGGTGAGGGCCAGCAGAACGTCGGCGTACACGTCATGGTCGACATCGAGTACTTGGAAGCCGACGAGGTCGAGGATATGCTGGCCGCCTCCGAGTGCGGCATGGTGTCGGGTGAGCTGAACACGGTGGCGGCCAAGGCTAGTTGACCCGGGTTCCGTTGGCGTGCTAAATCAAACGCCATTATGGAATCCAATCGAGTCACCGAGCTGCACGACAGCACGGGTGAGGCGCAGGGGTGGCGGTGCCCGGGCTGCGGCGCGGTCAAGAGCAGCGCATCGGCGGCCGACGCATGCCTGCGTGGACACGCGCGTCAGCTCAACGAGGCTGGCTCTCCCCCGGCGAACCTCACCGAAGACTGATCGAGGGCGCCCACGTGGCGGACCTTCTCGAACTCGCGTGTGCGTCGTTCGACGCCGAGGCTGCGCACGCGGCCTACCGTAACTGGGAGGAGTCCGGCGAGGAGGGGCACCACGAGCAGGCTTTCCTCCGCGCTCTCCCAGCGACCGGAGTGATCCTCTCCCGGGCTGGCTTCGCGGGCCGGTCCAACGCGATCACCAAGCGCGAGTTCATCGGGTCCGCCGCCCTTGGAGTCTACAACGAGACGCGGAAGAGGTCGTTCCGTGGCTCGTACGTCGAGCAGTATGCGGCGTGGCTCTACAGCATCTCGCGCAACTCGTTCATCGACGAGCTGCGCGAGTGGTCCTCACGGCGCATCTTCAACTTCGACTACCATGGGCCCTGCACACCGCGCGGCTCGCTCTACGACGTGCGCGACGTCGAGCACGAGATCTTCCTACGCCAGCTGCCGAGGGAGATCGTCAAGCGCGTCTCGGCAGCCATCCGCTTCGATGGGAACCGCAGGCTCGCCTGCTTCCACATCCTGCGTCAGCTGGTCAGTGGGCAGGAGATCGCCGTGCGCTACATGCGCAAGCAGTTCGGCGTGGTGAGGCCTGACCTCGATTTCCTGATTGACTACGTGACCGTGCGCGTCCGCATGGCGCTCTACGAGATCCGCACTGATCTCTGTCACGGCAAGGTCGTCGACGACTGGGTCAGCGTCGTGGACATGTACGGCGTGGATCCGCAGCAGGTGGTGATGTGATCGCCCCCGGAGTGCCGCTGCTTGACCCGGCGATCTTCAAGTACCTCGACGTGTTCAAGTGCATCATGCTGCGCGAGCACGACAGCACTCTTCTGCCGGACTTGGCCGATGCACTAGGCCCGGAGTCTCTGCCGAAGTTCCTCACGCTGTTCGCTGGGGTGACCTTCAAGGTACCGGGGCGCAAGGTGCTGGAGAACGCGGCCCGCGACGCCGCGATCTACTCCGAGATGAAGGGCAACGTGTCACCAGAAGTGGTGGCCGTCAGGCATGGGGTGTCGACGTCCGAGGCGCTCGCGATCAACACACGCGTGCGGCGGATCATGGAGGAGGTGCTGGGTGGCTGATCGGCCGAACTTGACTGTCCTGCCGGGCGGGCAGGGTCGTACGCCTCCGGAGGCCGAGCCCGTGCCGGGGACGGTCGACTGGTGGAACGCAGAGTCAGAGGTCGGCGTCACACAGGCGCAGGAGAACCTCGAACTCATCTCGAACGCGATCGCGACCGGGGCCACCGATGACCCGGAGGTGCGCAGGCTCGCTGGTCTTCTCGTCAACAATCTCGCCAACGACCTCGACCTGCACCGTTCCGCTCTGGCGCGCTCGAACGCCGAGCGCGTGTCGACGATGCAGGGGTTCATCGACTGGGTTGACCAGCAGGTGATGCGCTGGCACCTCGTGCGCCCGCTGCCTCCGGAGCTGCTCATCAAGTACCGCGACTCGCTCCAGAAGTCGCTCAGCCATGCGACCGCTCAGGTGGTGTCCGAGGCTGACGCAGCGCGCTCCGGGATGCGTCAGGATGCGCTGCGCTCGACCACGACCATCGAGATCAAGGTCACCGACGAGGTGCGTCGCGAGCGCGAGTCGAGCAGCATCCTGCGCGGTCTCATGGACGGTATCGACCGGCGTCTCAAGCTCGCGGCCCAGCAGGGCGTCGAGACGATCGTGTCGTCGGCCGTGATCGAGGTCGAGCAGGGCGACGAAGAAGGCGTGTTCGAGGTGGTGGAGGACGAGGCGGTGGAGTCGGATGGGTCAACTGGCACTGAGTGAGTCAACGATCGTCCCCATGTCCCCGGAGGAACTCCGGCGGGCAGAGAACTTCGCGCGCATCGTCGCTCACGAGGACGGGTTCGACTTTGACCGGATGACCGAGCCTGATCGGCAAGCGCTTCTCAGCTTCGTCTCCGAGCGCATGCTGACGAGTGACCCGGATGCCCGGTCGATCGTGAAGTCAGAGGCGTGGGAGCGGGACTACGAGACCAAGCCTCTCCCGATCGAGGACTGGCTGCAGAGCGAGTACCACATTGGCAAGTGGTACTACAAAAATCTCTTCCCGGCGTGGCGCGAGGAGATCATCGAGGTCATCAACCGTGGGGCGATCGAGTGGATCGTCACGGGCTCGATCGGTTCCGGCAAGACCACGGCCGCGATCCTCGCGAACCTCTACAAGCTCTACGATGTCACGTGCATGAAGGACCCGTGCGCGTACTACTCGTCGACCACGGTGACCTTCGGCATGTTCTCGGTGGTCAAGTACCTCGCGCAGGACGTCGAGGCGAACATGTTGGTGACCCGCATCATGGAGTCCGAGTACTTCAGGAAGCAGGTCGGCATGGAGAAGGAGGTCGACAACCCCCGCTTCGCGAAGACGGCGGCGCTGCGCTTCCCGAAGAACATCCGCTTCACGTTCGGCTCTCTCGCACGTCACGGCCTCGGTCAGGACATCTTTGGCGGCATCATGGACGAGGTCGCGTTCGACGACACGCCAGACGCACGTCAGGTGCGCGAGCTGTACGACGCGGTCAAGACCCGTATCGAGTCGCGCTTCATGACGGGTGGTGGGCGCGTGCCGGGCCTGCTGTGCATCGTGTCGTCGGCGAACCGTGAGGGTGACTTCCTCGACGAGCACATCAAGAACTCCCAGCTCTCGGACAAGATCTACACCTCCACCAAGGCCGTCTACCACGTGAAGAGCTTCCCGGGGCCGAAGTTCCGGGTGCTCGTCGGTGACAAGCTCCACACCTCGCGTCTCCTCGACGAGGTATACAAGGGCCCGGACGGGAAGAAGCGTGTCCGGCCGCTCTTCAAGGCGGATGAGATCCCCAAGGGGGTGCGCATCGAGGAGGTACCAGCCCACTGGTACCCGCGCTTCGTCAAGAACATCGAGCAGGCGCTGCGGGACATCTCAGGCATCGCGCTCTTCGCGACCAGCCCGTTCATGCCGGAGCGCGAGAAGGTGCGCGAGGCCTCGTCTCTGCACGCCTCTCTGCCGGTGAACAACAAGCACCCGTTCAGCGTCGAGTCGCCGACGATCAGCTTGAAGGACGACGACCTCACGTTGGAGAAGATCTTCCTCAAGGAGGAGCTGCTCACCTGCATCGATCGCTTCCGCAACGTGTGGCAGCCGAAGGTGAACCCCGGGGCACCGCGCTTCATCCACGCCGACCTCGCGAAGACGAACGACTGCGTCGGCCTCGCGTGCTCGCACCTCTACGGCTTCCGTCGAGTCGACCACGTCGACAATCAGGGCAAGGCGCAGCAGATCCAGATGCCCGTCGTGTACTTCGACTTCCTGCTGCAGATCAAGCCTCCGAAGGGAAGCGAGATCGACTTCACGAAGATCATCAGCTTCATCTTCTTCCTGCGCCACATCGGCGTGCCCGTCGTCGAGGTGACCTTCGACCGCTTCCAGTCGACGCACTCGCAGCAGATCCTGAAGAAGGCCGGGTTCGAGTCGCGCGAGATCTCGATGGACCGCTCCCCGGCAGCCTACATGGGCTTCAAGGAAGCCGTGATGTCGTCCTGCTGCTTCTTCTACGACTACGAGCCGCTGCTCGACGAGCTGGCCCAGCTGCAGGTGCTGCGCAAGGTGCCACGCGGTGAGCAGACCGTCTCGAAGATCAAGATCGACCACCCTCCCGGGGGCAGCAAGGACGTCGCCGACGCAGTGGCGGGCTCGTACTTCGCGTGCATCAGCTCGAAGTACACCGAGCTGCAGATGGCCGAGGGGCCGATGATCGACCTGAAGAAGCCGATCGAGACCCCGGGAAGGCCTCCGGCGAACATCGAGACCGGGCTTGGCTCGTCGTGGATCTACGGCGACCTGCCGGAGATGGGGCACATCACCGGAATTTACGAGCGCTAGTCGGACTGTGGTACGCTGGGAGGTGGGATGCGGCAGAGGGCGTTGATGCGGAGGGCGGCTCGTCGGGGCCAGTTGAAGCCGGAAGAGGTCGAGGCAGCTGTGCGCGCCTTCCTTTTCGAGGCTGCACAGGTGCTCGTCTCGGGGGACACCGTGTCTCTGTATCCTCTCGGGGAGCTGTACCCGATCGAGCTGGCCGAGGACGGTCGGCGCAAGCGCAGGGGCGTCCGCTTTTTGCCGAGCACGTACATGGTCGAGCTGATGGGTAAGAACCGCCCGATTAGCATCGAGGACATCGAGGGTGGCCGGATCGTGATCGGTGACCTCGTCGCATTTGGGGGTGGGTGACGTGGCGTCGAACTTCCAGCAGATCCTGAACAGCCTCTTCGCACGCGAAGACCTGATGACGTTCGACGGCGGTCCTCTGGAGGACAACGCCGCGTTCAGCACCATGGGGGCCTACTACAAGACCCGCATGGACCTCGGGTCGACTCGCTTCAAGCGCTACAAGGACTTTCGCGACATGGGCGAGGACACCCTGATTTCGGGTGCGCTCGACCTCTACGCGGACGAGGCGACGCAGTACGACCGGATGGAGGGCGCAACGGTCTGGTGCGACACGCACAATCCCAAGGTCGACGAGGAGATCCGGCGCTGCCTCGAAAAGATCGGCATCGAGGACTACATCTGGGGCATCGCGCGCAACCTCGCCCAGTACGGCGACGACTTCATGCGCCCGCTCGCGAACAAGACGAAGGGCGTGCTCAACTTCGAGCACTTCGACCCGGAGCACATCGAGCGCGTCGTCGACCGGTACACCCAGCTGGTCGGCTTCCGCGTGAGCGGCTTCGGCGATCGCATCTTCGACCCGTGGGCCTTCGTCCACTTCCGGATCCTCGGCCGCACGCAGAGCATCGAGCGTGGTGGCTCGCTCTACGGCACGTCGATGCTGGAGAACGCGCGCCGCACGTGGCGCCAGCTCACGCTGCTCGAAGACACGCTGATCATCTACCGGCTGGAGATCGGCGGCCGTCACCGCATCTTCTACGTCGACGTGGGTGGACTCTCGCACGAGCAGTCGCTCTCGACGGTGCGCCGGTACCAGCGCATGTTCGGCAAGAAGGAGTTCTTCAATCCGCAGACTGGCGAGTGGACCTCTCGCTTCAACCCGCTCAACCTGACCGCCGACATCTTCTGGCCGATCCGCAAGGACTCCCAGAGTCGCATCGAGTACCTCGGCACCGACCCGAACGTCGCGGCGATCGTCGACATCGACTACTTCCGCAACAAGCTGTTCGCGTCGCTGCGCGTGCCGAAGGCTTACGTCGGTGGTGAGGAATACTCCTCGGCGCGCTTCGGGCTCTCGCAGATCGACATCAGCTTCGCGCGTCTTACCAAGCGTCTGCAGCGCTCGGTGATCAGCGGGCTCACGCGTCTCATCCAGATCCACCTCGCGATTCGTGGCCTGAACCCGATGGACCCGAACAACGCCTTCACGCTGCAGATGGCGTCCCCGTCGTCGCTCGATCAGGAGCAGCGCATGGAGGCCATGGAGATGGCGCTCAACCTCGCCATGCGCATGCAGCAGATCGGCGACGTTCTCCCCAACATCAACAAGGACCAGCTCTCGGCCTACATCCAGAAGACCATCCTCGGCCTCTCGCCTGTCGACCTCGGCTCGGCCGTCAAGCGCGGCAACGTGCGTCTCGACCCGAACGACAAGGGCAAGATCACCGATGCCGTCCTGCGCCACTTGCAGGAGGATCCTGAGCTGCGCGCTCAGGTGCGGCAGGTGCGCGCGCACAACGGTCTCTGGACGCCTCTCATCGAGGACAGCACGCACAGGCTCTTCCCGGAGGACGCCCGCGAATCCTCGCTCGGGACGCTGCGCGACATGATGCCGGAGTCGGCCCACGAGGATGCTCAGCCGTTCGAGGTCGAGCTGAGCCCGGGTGAGTTCGAGCGTCTGCGCCCGTACCTGCGCGCTGGTGGGGCACGTGCTCACCGTGGGGCCGACGAGTCGTACTACCGCTCGAAGAAGCACGACGGCCCAGCCTCGGAGATCCTCGTTGGCTGACGCGCTGGCAGCGGCGATCGAGCGTGCTCTCGAAGAGTCGAAGCACCTCGTCACCTTCCGGGACACGTCGTCCCGAGACCGCGCGCTCGCTCGTCATCACAAGCTCTACCCGCACGACACCACCGAGAAGGAGGAGAAGCGCACAGCTGCAGCGATCGCCGCAGCTGTTGGGGCGGTGAACCTCGCGGGTGGCATGTCGACCCGTCTCACCCAGCTGTTCACGCAGGCCGAGCGTTACCTCGCCGAGATCAAGAAGCACGACACCTTCCTCGCCGGGGTTGATCGGCACGACCCGTTCATGCGTGCCGCGATCCGCACGGCCGAGTACGGGAGGTCGCTCGCTCGGTCGCGGTATACCAGCACGATGGAGGCCGCGCGGCAGGCTCTGCGTGAAGCGTGGGAGCGCAGCTACCGCATGGGGATCAGGTCGAGCGGGGTGTGGAAGAGCCCGCGCCTTGCAGCCTCGGAGTCGAGCTGGGTGCGACAGGCCGCGCGCAGGGAGATGTCGTTCTTCAATCAGCTCATCGACGACGTCAAAGCGGGGAAGCCGGTGCAGTCTCTCAGGGCCCGGATCGCGATGTACGGCAAGGCGATCCTCGCTGCGTACACGGCGGGGCAGGTTGCGGCGACCGGTCGCTCGACGCTGATCCACTGGCTGCTCGACCCGCAGGCCGAGCACTGTGAAGACTGCATCGCGCTTGCGAAGAACGGCCCCTACGTGAAAGATACGCTTCCGACGACGCCCAGAGCCGGGCTCTGCAAGTGCAGGTCGAACTGCAAGTGCCGTCTGGAGTTCGAGGCTGTGAGCGTGGAGGCTGCCGAGGCCGTTCGGCAGGGGAACTACTCGAAGCGGTACTTGCTTGACAAGATCCGTCGGGGTGGATGGAGGCAGGGATGAACGAGGACGAGAAGGATCTGGAGCAGCCGCACCAGAACGGGAACGGCGAGGCGATCTCGGCGCCGCTCAGTCTGGAGGACTACGAGCTGCCGGAGGATCTGCCCGAGACCGTCGAGAACACGGTGCCGGGCGCGATCCGCTACGGCTTCATCGGTTCCGGTCAAGGTGGTGGCCGCCTCGCACAGGAGGCCTACGCGCTCGGCTACCGCAAGACGATCGTGATCAACACCTCGCCGCAGGATCTGTCCTCGGTGAAGGTGCCCGAGGATCACAAGCTCCATCTCGACATCGGCCCGGGAGGGGCTGGCGCGAACATGGAGCGCGGTGAAGAGGCTGCGACGCGCCACCAGCAGGCCGTCTACAACAAGATGAAGGCCGTCTTCGACACGCACGTAGATCACATCATGATCTGCGCGAGCGCAGGCGGTGGTTCTGGCGGTGGCTCACTCCGGCCGCTCATCATGGTCGCGAAGCGCTACCTGCAGTTCCTCGGCTTCGTCGGTGAAGACATCGACCGACGGGTGGGCGTGATCCTGACGCTACCAACCGTCGAGGAGCAGGCCTCGGTGCACGTCGCACGCAACGCGCTGGAGGCTGCAACCGGGGTGTCGGACATGGCCGAGCGTGATGGTGTCACGCCTGTGATCGTGATCGACAACAGCCGTATCCGGGATCTCTACCGGCGCATCCCGTACAACGTGTTCTGGCCGACCGTGAACAAGGGCGTGCTGGAGCTGTTCGACGTCTTCAACCGTCTCGCGTTGAAGAACGACGGCTTCGTCTCGTTCGACCCGGCCGACTACGCGGCCGTGATGCAGGCTGGTGGGCACGCGGTCATGGGCGTCGTATCGGTGAAGCCGGAGGACGTGGGCGACGAGGGCAAGGTGTTCAAGGTGCTCGACGCCTCGCTCGGCAAGACGCTGCTCGCAGAGGGCTTCGACTACTCGACCGCGAAGGCCTCCGGTGTCGTGATCGTCGGTGGCCGCCAGACGTTCGCCGAGGTACCCAGCATGGACCGCGTGATCGAGTACGTGTGCTCGATGGTCGCGAACATGACTGGCGGCGGGAAGGTGTTCCGTGGTGTCTATCAGGACGAGCGCCCCGGGCTGCGCGTCTACACAATTCTGTCTGGGATGTCTCGTCCTTCTGGCAGGTACAAAAAACTGGAGAGTCTGTCTCGGGAGCGTTACCCGTGACGGAGCGTGATCTAGAGCGGTTCTTACGCAACGTAGTGTTTGACGGTTCCGGGTGTTGGTTGTGGAGTGGCACGCTCCATCGGAATGGCTACGGGTCGTTCAGGTACTTGTCCGCAACCCTTGCTCACAGAGCGTCTTGGTTGATGTTCTGCGGTGACATTCCGCGTGGTTTGAAGGTGCTACACGGGCCCTGCAACGACAGATCGTGCGTGAATCCGGACCATCTCATGATCGGCACTCAAGCTGACAACGTCGAGCATATGGTGCGTAGGGACATGACTGTTTCATGCGGCGCTCGGCACAGCGCCGCTGTGAAGGTAGGCGTGCCTAGAGGTGACAGGCACTACTTGCGCACGTACCCAGAAAAGGCGCCCCGTGGCGAGCGCTGTGGCACGTCGAAATTGAGTCAATTTCAAGTTGACGAGATTAGGGCTTCCGCTGGTTTCATGACACAAGGCGCGTTGGCTGCGCGGTTTGGGGTGTCGCAGACGCAGATCTCAAGGATTTTGCGCAAGGTTAGGTGGGCCTCATGAGCATCTTCGATAGGGCGCGGGCGCTCGACGAGCGAGGGACGTTCGAGTCACCGACCCATCTGGCCGCTGGTGGCATTCGCACGACGTGGAAGTACTCGATCCCGGTGCTCGATCGCTTCGAGCTGGAGCTGCCCAAGGGCGCGCGCTTCCTGCACGTCGCCCCGCAGGGTGATCTCGGGCAGATGTGGTTCGAGATCCCGAACACCCGGGCCGAGACCTCCAAGCGCGGCTTCTTCGTGCATGGCACGGGGGGCTGGTTGCCGGACGGCTACGCCTATCGTGGCACGTTCATGTTCGATCGTCCGGGTGACAGCCCGTCGGTGTGGCACCTCTACGAGAGAACCGGAGATGGCTGACATCGACGCAGCACGTGCCTTCGTCACGAAGGCCCTGACCGGAGTCAAGAGCATCACCTCGGTGACGGTGCTCGGCAACGTCATCCGGGTGAGCGCGGACTTCGCAACGGTGACGTCCTATGCGCGATCAAGGATCGAGCAGCTCGAAGCCTTCGTCCACCGCCGCTGGCGAGACATCGGATTCGCCCTCATCCCGTCGGGCACGACCACGGTCCTCGGGTTGCCGGACAAAACCTCACCGCACCTCGTCCCCGGCCCGCCGCCCGGGGGCACGGGTACGTTCTAGTGTCTGATCCGGCGGCCTTCGTGCGAACCGGCTTGAGCCAGTTCCGCGAGGTGAAACAGGTAGAGCTGAGAGGTCACACCATCTTGATCACGGTCGAGCGGCGCAGCTTGAACACCGCGCTTGACGACCACGTCAACCGGTTGGCTCGCATCGTCGCCGAGCGCTTTGCCATGGGCGTCAGTGTGCAGGCGACGTCGGACGAACATCAACACTGGGATCCGAATTTCGAGCGTTCGACGGGCGTCGGTGGTAGAGTGCCGACGTTGTTGGGTACCCCTGACGGTCAGGGGTGAATGCATGAAGGGATGGATGAAGGGATGAACTTACAAGGGAAGCAGTGTGACGTGTGCCGCGCCGTCAGCCTCCGGGCCGACGAGCTGAGCGACTGGTACACGGCGGTCTGGATCGAAGGCGTCGCCCAGCTGGGGCTGATGCGTGTCATGGACGACCGCTTCCGCCTGCGTGACGTGGAACGCTACGACGCGTGCTCGCTCAACTGTGCATCTCGCGCAGCCGGGTTCATGCTGGGGTCGGTGGCGTTCCCGACGCGGGTGACTGCCGTCGCTCGGCAGAAGCACGCACCTCGACTCGCCCTCGCGAGCTGAAGCATGACCTCGGATCAGGCAGAGGCGTGGGGGCAGTACCTCGCCGACGTCGATGCTCTCTGCGTCGCGGTAGCACAGCACGGTATCCTCGCGTCGTACTGTTTCGGCGTGCCGCTCGACGGCGTCATCCCTGCCCTGATCATCGCGCGCCAGTTCGGTATCGAGTTCGTCGACGGGCCACGTGCAGCAATGCATTGTGACCACGGCGATCAGATCCTCGTCGTGGTCGGCTACTGTGATCGCGGCGAGGATCTGATCGCGTGGCGTGGACGTCAGAACGTGCGCACGGCAGCCCTCTACGTGTCCGACACGCGGGTGCCCGGGCTCAGGCCAGATGCGCATGGGCTCGTTGTGAGTGAGCCGCCGAGGTTCCCCTACGATCTGGACAGCCCACCGCGCTCGATGCCACCCAGCGAGGATCTTGGAGGTACGGTGTGGTGAACCCGCTGACGCTGCCGCCGATCCCGGAGGACCGTCGGCCGAAGCGCAGGAAGCGAAACAGGATCTTCGAGCTGTTCAAGGGGCGCTCGGTACGTCAAGCAAGAGACGATCGAGAGGCGGGTCTCTGGGACTGGCTCAAGAAGAACGGCTACACGGCAGTGGTGTGGGAGCACGAGACCTACCAAGAGGGTGGTGCTGGTACGCGGACGCGGCGGGTGACCAAGATCATCCTGCTCGACTGAGGTGACGATGACGTTCCCGAGCTGCCCATCGTGCGGCCCCAACAGCACGCACGTGCTTCTTCCACTGAGTGACTTCCATCACTCCGGGGCGAACATCCAGTACAAGGCGTGGGCCTGCACCAACTCCTTGTGTGCGTTCACCATCATGGTCGACAAGGGCCGCGTGACGTGGCTCGGTCGTGATGGTCAGCAGCTGGCGGTCAACGGCAACCGCTCCTCGGATCGCTCGTGAGCCGCGAGAAGTTCCGCAACGGGATGCGCGTGCGCTGCAACAGGCCCATGCAGGGTTACGAGGGTGTCGTGGTCGGTGTCGGCACGGTCTCTATGGCCGTGCTGGTGGACACGCCCGAGTCGTTTCTCTTGGAGATGCAGCTGTTCACGGACTGGGACGTGGTCGGGGAGAAGGACGGTATTCCCGGCTCATGATCCCTTGGGCTTGAGCACGACGCGGCGCTTCACCTCCACCTGCATCGTCACCTCGCGCTCGACGACGCGCTTCGGCTTCCCTGTACTCTTGGGCTCTGACCGGTTGCGCAATGGTTTCGGCTGAACCGGCGCACCCCTGCCGATGTCACCGAAGACGGCTTCCAGATCGACTGGGGTGGCAGCGTGCTCGGCGCAGTACACGCCTACCGTGCGTCTCTCGCGGCAGCCAGCGCGTCGGCATAGATCTGCCCGTGCAGCGCGCCCACTGACGAAGTCGTCGATCTGCTGCCCTGTGCGGTAGCGTCGCCAGATCCAGTTCACGGCAACGGCGCAGAACGGGGCCGTCGACTCGACGACCACGTCCTGTGACACGGCCTGCTTGATGCGCTTCTCTCGCGGGCTGCTCACCGTGTCGTTGGAGAGCCAGTAGTCCATCGCACGAACAGCGAGATCCTCGTCCTCCTGTGTCGTCGCGAGGGTTGGGTCCATGGCGCGTACGTACGTTGCGATGGCGTTGGACTCGTCGGCTTCGGTCTTCGACACCCAGCCGTACCTGTTCAGTGCTGCGGCGCACCTCGTCATGAACGAGATCGGCTTGCCGTAGTTCTTCGGCCTCGGGCCATCGACGAAGATCGGGGCCCTCTGGCCATCACCCAGAACGCTCTGCGTGACGATCTCGATGCCGATGATCTCTTTCCCGTTGAGGATGAGGTCGGTGGCCGCTGGCATCAGCTCGCAGATCTCGCGCGCGGTCTTGCTGTTCATCCGCGCACGTACCCGAGTGATGACCTGCCCGCCGACGGTATTCCGTTTCACGGTCACGTCGGAGCCCGCGTTGGCGAGCATGTAGAACACCTCGTCCGGGAGCGCTGCGGCAGTCCGCAGCGCCTCCTTCTCTGCCTTGTTAAGCGGCATGGCGCTTGGCCTCGAAGTCCTTGAAAATCTCGGGGTAGGTGAGCGTGATCCCCGGGAGCATCGCGCCGAGGCGGCAGCACTCGCGGTGGAACTTCTCCATCAGGTGCTCGCCGACGTTCTGGTGGGCGAACTCGTGGATCAGTAGCTCGGTCACCTCCTCGATCGTGCCAGAGTCGAAGAACCGGTGCCCCAGCGTGCGCAGGTTCAGCGTGAGCGGGCTGCCGGGGCCGAACGTGGCCAACGGACGCCAGCCGATGTCGCCGAGGACGATCTGCACCCGGACGCGCCGGTCGATCATGTGCGCGCTGAGCGCCGACGCGTAGGTCGCGACCCGCCACATGCCATGCGTCCAGTCCTTCTCGGGGATCTCGGGGACCGGATTGCCACCCTCGCTGTACGGCTGCGGCGACGGGGTCACCTGTCCTGCGGGCAGGGACGTGGCCCACGCGGTCTCCGGGTTCGCCCGCATCGCGCGGTTGCGTTCGTGCTCGTCCCGGGTCAGCGCCCCGGCTGGGATCACGGTGTAGCCCTTCGAGGCGGCCAGCTGGTTCGCGTCGAGGTCGGACGGGTCGAACATGACCCTCTTCTCGCCGAAACGGAGGCTCTGGAGGCGTCCGAAGGCCACCGGGGCCACACGGGTATCACCCCCGGCCTCCCGGGCCCACACGGAGGCTGCGTCGTCTGCCCGCAGCTTCTCATGCAGCACGTTGAGGGTGTGCACTCGGAGGCTGCGCAGGTAGGCCGGGGTGACGCTGTCCCGGTCGACCGAGAGCGGCACCCGCTGGCAGATGTTGTAGTGCCAGCGGTCGTCCCCGCCGGTCTCGCAGACCGGAATGCCCATCTCGAAGACGGTCGCAGGCTCGCCCGGGCGGCGCTCGTAGGCCTCGATCGTGGTCGAGCGCACGGTGCGGTGCAGGCGCCCGTCCTCGTCGGCGTACTCGGTGGGCAGCATCGCCCGGACGGAGGCCAACGAGTGCTTGTGCTCGACCGTGGCCCCGTTCACGATGAGCTGGACGTGCTCCGGGAGAATGATGCGGTGCGCGTCCGCAATCGCCTGCTGGGCCTCGTCTCGGGACATCTTGATGATGGCCCGGAACCGCGTGCCCGCATCCCGTTTGCGGCGCGGGTAGTGCGTCCGACCCTCTTCCTCGTCGAAGATGACGGAGCCGGTGGTCGAGCTGATCTCGGCCCACTTGCAGAGGGCCAGCACGAACTTCTCCCCGACGTCGAAGCGCCCGCGCTTCTCGGGGTTCTTCGCCTTCGGGGAGAAGGCGAACATGGTCCACGCGTGGGCGAGGTCGGCAAAGCCGTCTGGGCTGTCATCGTTGACCTGAAGGATGTAGTGTCCCCGGTTCTCGCTGGGCTCCAGAGAGACGTCGATGTGCGTGGTCTCCTCGTCGAGCGCGTTCTGGATCAACTCGAACAGGACGAAACTTTTCGAGCGTCGTTCGAGTTGTGCGGCAAGGCCCTTGCGATCGACTACCAACCATGGCTGTCTGTCTGCCATCCTAGTCCCCCATGCCGTTGACGCGGACCATCCCGCCGCGATACTTTAGCACGCCAACAGTACTGAGTCAACCACCACCTTCGGTGAGGAAAGTTGAAAAACTTCCTCAAGGGTAGTTGACTGAGGGGTGTAGGCCGTGTACAACAGTCGTGCGGGGCTGGTCCCGGCAAGGACGAACGGAAGGATGGAGGAGACCATGGCACAGAAGAACCTCTTCGATCAGGTCGAGCGCGCACGTGATGTCGGAGTGCCGATCGTTGCGATCACCACGCTCGATCCCGGCCGGACCATGGCGGCCCTCGCGAAGGGCTTCGGTGACGACACCCCGAAGATCCGCTGGGACGTTGCCAGCGGTTTCATCGCCTACAACGACAACGCGTCGAAGGCCGCGATCATGCGTCTCGTCGACACCGAGAGCGACCCCGAGGCGGACCCGTCGCAGATCAAGAGCGCGCCGGGTGCGCTCATGGCCATGGCGGGCGTCAAGACGCGCCGTGGCATGCAGTACCTGCCGAGCGGCACCGTCGTGTTCATGCTCGGCATGGACCGCTGGCTCACCGCGAACAACGACGCCAACACGCACGCGTGCGTGCAGGCTCTCTGGAACCTCCGTGACCAGTTCAAGGCGGACGGTCGCACGGTCATCCTGCTGGTGCCCTCGATCCAGCTGCCGCAGGACCTCACGCAGGACGTGACGGTGATCGACGAGCCGCTCCCGTCGCGTGCCGAGATCGAGCAGATCATCCGCGACATCGTCGAGGGCAACGAGGCTCCGGTGCCCAGTGCCGAGGACATGGAGCGTGCGGTCGACGCGCTGAAGGGTCTCTCGGCGTTCTCCGTCGAGTCGGCGATCGCGCGCTCGCTGTACGCCGAGGGTCTCGACCTCGAATCGCTCTGGGACAACAAGCGCAAGATCATCCGCCAGACCCCGGGCATCTCGATCTACGAGGGCACCGAGTCCTTCGACACGATCGGCGGCTACGACCGCGTCAAGGAGATCCTGCTCAAGTACGTGAACGGCAAGCGCCCGGTGCGCGTCGTCGTCTTCATCGACGAGATCGACAAGGGCCTCGCCGGGGCTGTGGGTGGTGACAACACCGGCATCTCGCAGGACCAGCACGGCCAGATGTTGGAGTTCATGGAGGACAAGAAGGCGCGCGGCATGCTCTTCGTCGGCCCCCCGGGCTCGGGCAAGAGTCAGGTCGCCAAGGCCTTCGGCAACTCGGCCGACGTGCTGACCATCAAGCTCGACCTCGGCGGCATGAAGGACAAGTACGCGGGCAACAGCGAGGCTCGCATCCGCGCCGCGTTCAAGGTGATCGACGCGATCAGCGACGGCGGTGCCTTCTTCCTCGCGACCTGCAACCGCATGGGCACCCTGTCGCCGGAGATCAAGCGCCGGTTCCGGGCGGGCACCTACTTCTTCGAGCTGCCGCAGCGCGCGGAGCGCGAGGCGATCTGGCCGCTCTACATGCAGGGCAAGCTCGACGGCATCTCGTACGAGATCCCGGCCGACCAGCTCACCGACGCGATCCTCGACATGCCGCTCACGGGTGCCGAGATCCGCAACGCCTGCGAGGCGGCGGCCGAGCTGGACATCACGCTCGCCGAGGCCGTGCAGACCATCGTGCCGGTCGCGATCTCTGGCAAGCAGGACCTGCAGAACATCCGCTCCGAGGCGGACGGCACCTACCTGTCGGCCTCGCACCCGGGTGTCTACTCGATCGACGAGGCCGAGACCGTGCGCGCTGGCGTGTCCTCGGCGGTCATGACGGCCACGTCGGGCACCAAGCGCGGCATCCGGCTGCCGTCGCGCTCGGCGACGCCGGAGAAGGCAGCGAGCTGAAGGTCGGAGTGGCCTACCGGGTCCGGGACGATGAAGGCGGCGCGAACTGCTGGAGTCCCGGGTAGCCCGGCAAGGCCACTGGTGGTGCGGCACTACCCCTGTCTGAAGCCCTCCGCACAAGGGCCGGACAAGTTGAAAAATTTCTTCAAGGTGGGTTGACTCAGGTTTGCCGTCGGGGTACCATCCTCTCATGGCGAAGGAACACGGCAGCAAGAAGGCGCGAGGCACTACGGGCTGGTGGAAGCACAAGCGCCCGTACGGCAAGCGCGCCGTCGCGAAGTCCAACCGCAAGCACGCGAAGCTGGTGCTTCGCTCGGAGGTCTAAGATGCCCTGCTGGGAGATCAGCCGACAGACGGTCAACCTGAAGGCAGCCCACACGGGCTTCCTCACCGCAGCCGTCCTGAACGGCCACGAGTTCGAGAACACGCAGGTCGTCGGCAACCGCTTGATCGGGCGGCACAAGGTGACCGGCTACAACTTCGAGATCGACCTCGAAGCCAAGACGGTCAGCACCGACCGGCGGGCCGGTGACAAGGTCGCGAACGCGATCAACCGCTCCTACTCGTCGCACGTCGTGAAGACCGTCGCCAAGCGCAACGGGTTCTCGATCGAGAACACGCGTGACGGCGGCCTCAAGTTCGAGATCGTGGCGTAAGGGGGGACGTGATGGCACGCATCAAGATCCAGATCGAGGAAGACGGCACCGTGACCCGCGAGACGGTTGGCGCGATCGACAACAAGCAGCACCACGACGCCGCCGAGAAGGCCGCGCGTGAGATCGAGGAGCTGCTCGGCGGCGGTGTCGAGAAGCGCAAGGTGAAGGGCAAGGAGCACTTGCACGAGCACACGCACTCGAACGGAGTCACGCACTCGCACTGAAAAGTTTTACCGGGTGGGTTGACTCAGTGCCGCTCACCCGGTAGCATCCTCAGCTGGACGACAACCCTTTTGCAGGAGGTTCTCATGAGTCAGGTCAAGATCGACAGCACGGCAGGCATCAGCGCAGGCATCATGGCCCGGACCGTCGGCTTCGAGGCGCACGTCTCTTGCCTCGGCACGAGCCGCAAGGTCAGCTCGGACATGGCCGAGATCGAGGGCACCGATCCCTCGATGCTGCGCCTCTCGAAGCAGATCCTCGACAGCCCGCAGCTGGCGAAGATCGTCTCGCTGCGCGGCGAGCTGGCGCGTCGTGTCGAGAAGCACGCGCTCCCCTGCTCGATGTTCAAGTCGGGTGTCAAGCTCATCGGTATCGGCTCGATCGACGCGGTGCAGGCGATCGTCAACGAGTACGCGTACGAGCCGACGACCGACCCCGAGATGATCGTGCTCGATGACAACGGCAACGAGCTGCCGAAGGGCAGGATCCCGGTCATCGTCGACGAGTTCGTCGCCGAGTACCCGAAGCTCGTCGACGCGGCCCGCGAGCGTCTCGGCGAGCTGTTCGACCCGGCCGACTACCCGCCCGCCGAGCGCGTGCGCGAGGCGTTCGGCGTCAACTACCGCTACTTCACGTTCGACACCCCGCAGACGCTCAAGACGATCTCGAAGAGCCTCTACAACCGCGAGCGCAAGAAGGCCGAGCGCAGCTGGGGCGAGGCCGAGATCGAGATCCGCAACGCGCTGCGCGCCGGGTTCCTCCAGCTGGTCGCCCACCTGAAGGATCGGCTCACGCCGGACTCGGACGGCAAGAAGAAGCGTCTGCACGAGTCGGCGATCGAGAACTTCCGCGAGTTCATGACGGCGTTCGAGGGTCGCAACGTGACCGACGACGCCGAGCTGGGCAGCCTCGTCGCGAAGGCCAAGGCGCTGGTCGACGGCGTCGGCATCGAGTCGCTGCGCGAGAGCGACGACCTGCGTAGCCAGATCGTCGACAACCTCTCCACCATCGCCGAGTCGGCGGGCAGCATGACCGTCAAGGTCACCCGCAAGGTGAACCTCCGCAGCAAGTCGGAAGCGAAGGCCGCGTAACACGGTCTTGCAATCGGGCAGGGAGCAGCTCTACGCTCCCTGCCCGTAGTTCAACCCGACGTGGAGGAGGAGGAAGAAGTGCTGAACGTACCGAAAGACAAGACTGCAGATCCCATCGAGCTGCACGGCCTGAGCACGGCCGAGCAGCGCTGGTGGCGCCGACCGGTGTACGCTGGGCTGAAGTGTGCCACCTGCAAGCAGGTGAAGGCCGGGGCGATGTACGAGTACGGCGTGTCCAAGGCCAGCGGCCCGATTCAGTGGGACGGCAAGGTGTACTGCAACACGCGGTGCCTGCCGGACGACACCGCGACGATCAGACGCGAGAAGTATCAGGTCCGTCAACCAAAGAACGAGAACGGGCTGCGCAAGATGCAGCTCATGAAGGCGCGTGCACAGGAGCGGCTCGACCGTCTCGCGAAGCGCTACCGCCAGCTGCGCGCTGCCCGAGTCTTCTCGCCCATCCTGAAGCTGGCCGAGGAAGAGGGCATCTCGAAGCAGGCGATGCACAAGCTGCTGCGCAGGGCTGGTGTGCTGGGCCCGTCGCGACAGGGGAAGGACAGGAAGACTGCGTGAACGTCCACGCGGACATGGGGCCGCCGGAGCCGGAGATCGTCCCGGCTCCGGTCCTTCTTCCCATTGGTGCGCAGCAGAGACGCTTCGTCGTGACCTCGCCCGAGGGCGACGACTTCGTCGAGCCTCTCTACTGCGTGCCGAGGGAGCAACAGGCGAGGCTGCTGCGCAGCTTCCTGAAGGCCTGCGCGCAGACCGTGCTGTGGGTGTTGACGGCGTTCTTTGTCGCCTTCATCCCGATCGTCGGCGTGGTTGGTTGGCTCATGTTGCTCGCTACACCGGTCACTTTGCTGACGTACTGGTGGGGTGCGTACCACTTCTACGCTCTCTTCTGCCTGTACTGTGCGCGTGACGTTCAGGTTGGTGGTGGGTGGGCACACGAGAACGCGCAATGCGCTTGTGGCGCACGTTACCGGAGGGCCAAGCCCAGCGAGCACAGCCGGGCTGAGGTCAATTCAAATTTCTAGGAGGATCACGTGAAGCGGAAATCAGAGCGCGTCGACCGCCACCGGCTGGCGCAGGCATACGTCAAGTGCCACGCAAAGTGCCGCACCTCGGCAAACCTCGGCCCGTTCGCCGGGTGCCGGTGCCAGTGTGGAGGTCTCGGTCATGGCAGTGAGACGTTGGGTGGGATGACGCCGCGTGCCCGGCGCGCAGCCGAGGCCCAGATGCGGCTCGACCTCGCACGCGGCAGCGTGATGGTCGACTCACGCCTCACGATCGGCCGCGAGATCAAGGTCTTCGAGCAGCTCGTGCTCGAAGAGATCTCGAAGGTGAAGAAAAAGCTCGCGGGCTGAAAAATTTCTTCAAGGTGTGTTGACTCAGGTCGCGCAGCGGGGTAGTATCCCTTTTGTTGGGAGCGGTTCCCAGCACGAAGCAGAAGGGAGACGACATGATCCGCATTCGTTTCAACGGCAAGCGCAACGCCCCCCGCGACCTCGGCTTCAGCGTCGAGGAGTTCCTTGCCCGCGTCGCGGCAGTCGTGCGCGTCTCCGGTGAGTTCGTCACCAAGCGTCAGGCCGACGAGCGCAACGCGCGTGAGGGTGTCCCCTCCGACGCGGCGCAGTACATCTCGACCGCCTACTCGGCGAGCCGCTACAACGACGCGACCGCCAACGTCACCGACGCGGACCGCGAGGTCGCCAAGGCGGCCTACAAGCACGTTGCCTCGCTCCCGGTCGAGGCGCGCGCGAAGTCCGAGTTCCTCTCGGACCTCTACGCGGCGGTCCAGAACGGCGTCGTGAACACCCGCACGGCGGGTACGATCGCCTACGCGGTCGAGTCCTTGCGCCGCGACGCGGTCCGCAAGGTGCAGGCCGAGGCCAGCGCTACCCCGTGTGACGCGAGTCGCGTCGTGACGATGCTCGCGGGTGCCCGCGAGAAGGGCCTCAAGTTCCCCAAGATCCGCCTGCAGGTGAACGGCCAGCAGGTCTGCTTCAGCCTCGCGGGTGACCGTGCGAAGCAGCCCGGCTCGATCAACGTCACCGACGGCGGCTCGTACGGCGACAACAAGTGGTTCGGCCGCATCACGGTCGACGGCGTGTTCGCCCCGTCGAGCAGCTGCCGCGACGACGTGAAGGCTCTGGTCCTCGCGTTCGCGGCGGACCCGGCCAAGGTCGCGGCCGAGAGTGGGGCCTTGACCGGTAACTGCTCTTTCTGCCACAAGGCTCTCACGGACGAGCGTTCCGTGGAGGTGGGGTATGGGAAGGTCTGCTCCGACCGATTCGGCCTGCCGTGGGGGCCTGCCGCAAAGCAGAAGCTCGCCAACCGAGAGGCTGCGTGAGCGGTTTCTTTCAAAGGTGAAGAGGGAAGAGAGCGGTTGCTGGATCTGGACCGCCGCTCTCTTCTCGGACGGGTACGGGGCGTTTTCTTGGGACCGTCGAAATGTACGGGCACACCGTGCTGCGTGGTTTATCTTTCGCGGTGAGATCGCAGATCAACTTTTAGTTTTACACGGCCCGTGTCACGATCGCAGATGTGTGAATCCAGATCACTTGTATTTGGGTACCACGTACAGAAACTCAGCTGACAAGATTCGAGACGGGACTGTTTTGCTCGGTGATGTTCACCCGAGACGCTTACGACCGGGGCCGTACGTGCATTTGTGTGGAGATGGTCACTGGTCGAGAAGGAGCCCGGAAAAACTGGCGCGCGGTGATGCGAACGGGTCACGCACGAAGCCGGAGAGGTTACGCAGGGGGGTCGAGCATGGGATGGCAAGGCTTTCCGCAGAGCAGGTTTTAGAGGCGAGGCGTCTACGTGCCTTGGGCGTGTCTTTCCCAGAGATCAAGCGTCGCACCGGCTCCAGCGTAAATCTGAGTGCTCTTCGACAGGCCGTACACGGTAAAACTTGGCAGCATCTTCCAGATGCAGTGAAATGAATGGAGGAACGTATGAAGACGATGAAGCTCACCCTGATCGCGGCCCTTGCGGCCATCCTGTTCACCTCGGCGGTCGCGTTCGCGCACCCGGACACGGACGCGACGAAGCGCCCGTGTCACAACGAGGCGACCCCGTGTCGCTTCGACGGCCGCTGAGGGCCGGGCGGTAGCGTAAGTCGCGTTCTCGTGCTAAGAACGGAGGTCGCATGTACTCGGTGGCGGTGAATGATGGGATGGCGGTAGAGCCCGGGCTGCAGGCCCCGCGCGGTAACTCTGGGATGCGCGAGACCGACGTGACCGACTCGTTCGAGCTGTTCGACCGCTTCTCGGGTGGATCCACGAACGTGGCCCCCGAGGTGCGGCTGCAGATCGCGGTGCTCGAAGACGCTGTCGACCGGATCTCGAAGTTGCGGTCGATCGAGGCCACGCGGCGCCTCAACCCCAAAGAGGTCGAGGAGCTACGCGAGGTCACGAGCTGGGTGAAGGACGACAGCGTCGACTGGCCGTATGCCTTCGAGTGCTGCTGCACGAGCGTGCGCCTCGACCCGGTCGCGATGCGTGAGCGGCTTCTCGTCCCCGGCTTCGCGGTGCGCAAGCGCATCCGCAAGCACGTCGCTGGTGTCGTGCGGACGCACACCAGCACCAACCGTAGGAGGCTGTCGTGAAGAAGACCTTGATGATTCTCCTCACCATCGTGCTGATCGGCCACGCAACGGCCTCGCACGCGCAGCGTGGGCCCTGTCAGCCGACGCCGTTCAACCCGGGCGGGTGCTCGTGGCGCGGCGGTGGCTGGGGCCCGGGCTGGGATCCCTACCCGGGCACGCGCTCCGGTGGCCAGAACGCCGTGCTCTACGCGAACGCGGTCGCGGTCGGCCTCCCGGCCGTCGTCGGTGCGGTCGGCGCGCTTGCCAACGCCATTGCTGGTAGCCCGGAGCCGCCGCCTCAGCAGATTGCCGAGGCTCCCATCGGGGTGGCACCAGTCGGCGTGCCGGTGGCGATCGCCCCCGTGCGCTTCGGCGGCAACCAGTGCGTCTGGCGCAGCTTCAACCCGACGATCATGGACCCGCGCTTCCGCTTCGGCGACCGCCGTGTGGTCTGCGTCAACTCGGCTGGCATCGAGTACAGCTTTCAGGCCCCGCCAATCCAGTGAAGATCCTCGCCTGCATCCTCGCGGCGCTCGCGTCGACCCCGGCCATGGCGGACGTTGTCCCCATGCGCCCGGCGGTCGGCGAGAAGCCCTTCGGTTACCTGCGGCAGCCCGCTGCTGGTGATCGTACTTTCGTCTCCTGCCCGGACCAGCGTACCATCGGCTACGTCACGGCCACTGGCACGTTCACGATCGACGGCCGCCGCGTCGCGGACATGCCACTGCCCACCCTCCTGCTCGATCTCTGCAAGAAGTCCAAGCCATAGTTGACAAGGTGCTGTTGGGGTGCGAATGTCAACGGCATGTCGGACACCAACCGCAGATCGAAGGTCTTCAAGGACGCGATGGCTCGCGTCCACTTCCTGATCCAGTCATCCTCGTTGGAGCTGATCGCGACCCCGACGATCGACGTCAGGGTCGCGGACGGCAACACCGATCCGGACCCGTTCGAGTTGTCACGTGCGGCCGGGCTGGATCTGCGCTCGCTTCACGTGCGCGCGGCAGTCAACTCCAAGGGGCTGCCGTACGACATGCGTGTCGGTTACTACAACCGGCGCGGCTGGATGGACGCCAGTGACGTCGAGCTGATGCGCCGTACGTTGAAGGTGCTTGACGACGGGCTTGCGAGTCTCGCCGAGAAGTACGGCGAGGTCTCCGGGTTCGGTCAGTACCTCGCACGGGCGGCCGACATCCTGTCGATTCGCACGTTCCTGTTGCCTGCGGAGAATGGCGCGAGTGCGCCGCTGCGGGCACGAGAGGCCATCGAAGCCATCGAGGCTCTGGCGCAGAAGGTTGCTGGGGAGCAGCCATCTGCAGCCGCCAGAGCGCTTAACTGATCCCGGGGTTCGAGGGGGCCCGGGGAGCTGGGGGAAACGGGTGTGGGGGCGAGGACGCCTCTGAATGAAGACGCAAAACCGTAACGGCGGGCGCCACAAGAAGTCGACGCTCGAACGCTTCACGGAGAAGATCGAAATCAACCCGACGACTGGGTGCTGGTTGTGGAACGGCTCGTTGCAGAACGCGTCACGTCAACCACCGGGCCTTGCTCGCGGGTGCATGTTCGATCCGTGGATGGATAGTACACAGGCCGCGCATCACGTAGCGTGGCGCCTCGCTGGGGAGGGACAGCTCACGGTCAAGCATCGTGAGCGTTTCGTAGACCCGGAGGGCAAGTTCATCGCGCACACGTGTCAGAACGGTGCCGACGACAAGCCAACGAAGCGCAACCCGCGAGGCTATCGCCCGTGCGTGAATCCGGAACACCTCCAGCTGATTGACAAGCCGACGGCACCGCGTGGCGCGCGGCATCCGAAGGCGAAGCTCACCGAGGAGATCGTGCGCGAGCTGCGCCGTGCGTGGAAGCCTAGCAGCGAGCGTGTCACCTACGAACGCCTCGCGACCGAGCGCATCAATGGCAGGCCCGCGCCCAACGTGTCGCGTGAGGCCGCTCGCCGCGTCGTGCTGGGGTTTTCCAGTGGCGGCATCGATGGTCGCGGCAAGATCAACCCGAAGCACGTTGCACGCATGCGTCGTGACTACGAGCCTCCGGTGATCCTGCAGGACCTGCTGCAGGATCTCGCCCCGGACGTCGAGATCTCGAAGAGTGCGCTCGCCTCGGCGGCGGCCGG
>JACCDG010787943.1_pt1 | contig 57862 bp, 60 predicted proteins | sample 7442471 | NCBI WGS metagenome assembly JACCDG01 (sample SAMN15323444, study PRJNA562643) | freshwater metagenome | isolation source: river surface water | place: USA:Blue River Watershed | collected 2017-08-17 | reverse complement strand
CTCCTCCCCCTTTTTCTCTTTTAGATTTTTTGGAAGTGTGACTGAAAATGTTGTTCCTTTGCCTACTTCTGACACAACATCAATCTTTCCTTTGTGTAAATTAACGACTTCTTTTACGAAATACATTACAAAATTTTTGACTCTTTTAACTCTCTCTCAAATTGTTTCAAAAATTTTTCAAGAAAAGCTGTTCTTTGTTTTGCTAAAACCTTAGCATGTTTAGTATTCATAGTATCTTTAACTATAAGTAATCTTTCATAAAATAAATCAATACATGACCTAAATTTAATAACATCTTTCTCACACAAAGGATCTTCTTTCGGATAAAACGGTCTATTCATTTGTCCTCCAGAAGAAAAAGTTCTCATGATTGATATCACTCCTGTCGCCTCTAATCTATCTGCATCTTGTAAAACTGCTGATTCTATACAGCTTGGTTTTAATCCTTTAGAAAAAGAACATTCTTTTATACATACCGCGACTTTAGAAATCTTTTCTTTTGGGTATTCTTTAATTTTATTCAAAACTTTTTCTGCAACCACAGCACTTTCATCAGTTTCTTTTTTACTCTTTGGTGAATTCTTTGGATGAACGACAATGTCATGAAAAAGTGCTGCTGGTACCATTACATCCATATCCGCTTTAGATTTTTCAGATAATAAAAGAGTTAGATTAAGAACCCTTCTAATATGTTCAAAATCATGCGACGGATCATCTTTTGTTTGTAATTCTTTTGCAATTTTAATTAACTTTTCTTTCAGTTTATTTGTCATATATACATTATATAAGTTAAAATGTATCATATAAACAATATTAAACAAAATGGAAAACATTAATCAAAATCCAGAAAATTCTGAAGAAGAGAAGGAAGATGAATATTCTATAAATATAGAATCAGCAAATTAAATATTAGCATGTTAGCACCAACAAAAAATGACTTTCCTTTATCTTGGTATAAAAAAATCGGTTTTGAAGAATCTGGTTGGATAGAACTAATAACATCAACTGATAAAATAAAAAATATTTAATTAAAAATATTTACTTCACAAATTCATTAATTCTCTTAATAACACACCTAGAAATATTTCTACTTATTTCAGAAAAATTTTTCAGGCGAGGCCTTGCCTTGCCTGAGTAGAACAATTAATACTATATTTCTGCGTTTGTTTCGCAACCATCAGCGTCTGTTCCGCGTTTAATTCCCTACTCCTCTCCCTTTTTCTCTTTTAGATTTTTTGGAAGGGTGACTGTGAATGTTGTTCCTTTGCCTACTTCAGAACTATTACATATCGCTATTGCCTTATTTTTTTATAAAAGATATATTATATATATCATGGCTTCGGCCTCCGAGAAAATCCCGCTTACGCGGGACTTTCGACTTATTAAAATAAATAATATCTCTTATCTTATTAATAAACAGAATCATGATTACCTATATCAATAAGATATACAAAATCATTATCAAAATAAAATAAGATTCTTATATCAAAAGAAACCCTGCAAGAGTAATACTTTTTTAGAACACCTGATAATTTATGTGTATATAATCTTTCATCAAAAATATCCTTTTTCATCAAATTAAGAATTGTTAATACTTTCTTTTCAAGATCGTGGTTATTTTTAACCAACTTCTTAAATTGTTTATGAAAAGATTTATCATAAACAAAACTTCTCTCTTTCATATAATTATTTTAAGAGATCTTTTACATTTTTAGTAACAACAACATTTCCGGAAGATATATTTCTTTCTGCTTCTTCGATACGTACCAATAGTAATTGTTTCTTGGCGGTTCTTACTAAAGATTCCAGACTCTTTGCTGTTGTTTTTAATTCTTTTAAAGCTAATGCGTTCATATTAACCATATTATCACAACCGTCATTTTCCACAAAACCAAAAATTTTCTTAAAAATTACAAACCATGCCGAGCCAGGCCTGTGCATAATCTGCACAGGCTTGACCTTGCCCGAAAGAACCCTAGTCCCTATACCCTAGTGGCTAATTACTACAGCATTTTCTGCGTTTGTTCTGCAACCTTCCGCGTCTGTTCTGCGTTTAATTCCCTACTCCTCCCCCTTTTTCTCTTTTAGATTTTTTGGAAGGGTGACTGAAAATGTTGTTCCTTTGCCTACTTCTGACACAACATCAATCTTTCCTTTGTGTAAATTAACGACTTCTTTTACGAAGTACATTCCAAGACCGTTACCGTTTATATTTTTGGTTACAGATTCTTCACGAGCAAATTTCTGATACAATTGTGTATCTATAAATGTCTTAGACATACCACGACCAGTATCAGTTACATCAACACATATAGATCCATTTACTGTATATAACTTAACAGCCACACTTCCCTCATCTGTATACTTGATTGAATTTTCTATCAAGTTATTAAACATATGCTCTGTCTTTTCTTTATCAAAAACCGCATTATAGTCCCCTTCTTTTGTTTCAAGTGTAAGTGCTAGGTTCTTCTTCTTGGCCAAGCTATCTAATTCTCCTACGATGTTTTTCATCATCTCACTTAAATTAACTTTGACGAACTCAATCTTTTGTTTCCCTGATTCAATACGCGAAATATCAAGTAGTGATGACACAGTACTTGCAAGAAGTACTCCGTTTTCATAAATTCTATCTATCGGCTCATGTGTCTTTTCACTAGTTTCCCCATAAAGACCCTGCTTAAGCATAGACGCATAGTTCTTGATAACACCAGCCGGGGTTCTTAGTTGATGTGCCGCAATAGAAACGAAATCATTCTTATGTTTATCAAGCTCAATCAACTTTGCGTTAGTTATTTCAACTTTTTTCAAAGCATCTTGTAACATAACCTGATTCTTTTCTTGTTGTTCAGAAGAGCGAATAATATAAACAGAGGCAATAGCCACCACAAAAAAGAAAAGTACATTAGTATACAAATCAAAAGTTCCTTCAGAAATAAGTATTCTTCCGAAAGCGAACATACTAATTACAAGCGCTGGTAATTGAATATAAAACAAACGCAAATTAGAAACATTATATCTACGTACTGTATAAAGTGTGATAAAGAAATAAACACTAACTAAAATATTCCCAAATGGTGGTATTGGTATATTAAACCAAAGGAAATAATTTGTCGCCCCACCAACAGTACCAAACACCAAAGCTAACAACAAGAGTAATATATAATTTCTTTTTTTCTTCTCTTTTTTTATATTTTTAAAATAAATAAAAACAAGAAAAAATATACTGGCGACAGCAACACCTCCCCACGATAACAAGAAGAGTGGGAAAATTTCTGTTCCTATTGGCCAATAATCAAAATTTAATCTAGAAACAACATCGAAAACTAAACCGTGGATTACAAAAAAGGAAAAAATTATATACCCGACTATTATAATCCATTTATTTTTATTATTTTTATAATTTAATGCTGTTAAAACATAATCCAGATAAGAAATAGGCACAAAAGCAGCAAAAAACATTAATAATTTTGTATAAAAAAGAGCTTCCTCGTGACCACTAGATATCTGCCAAAGAAAATAATAACCGCTCCAAAAAATAACAAAAAAAGCATATCTTAGAAATGCATTAATTTCTTTATCTTTTAAATCTTTTCTCTTATTAACAATAAGGAAGATACTGGCCAACAAACTAAACAAAAAGTTTATTAAAGCTGATATAGAATAATAAGTAAACATATTATAAATATGCTTAATTATAACATTATTTAGTCAAATATCCCCTAATCCTTTTCCCCTACTGCAACAACATATACTCCCAGCGGCTCTTCAAAAACCAAATTTTTATTAAAACCAGACCCCTTTATAAAAATTTCCATTTCTTCTTTTTCTCGATAAATCATCTGCGGCCAGTCAGCAACTGTATGTATAAAATCCCTCTCCGGATTATCAGAAATATTAGCTGTTATCAGGAATCCTCCACTATTTAATTTTTTATTAGACTCTCCATATACAAAATACTTTTGTTCATCTGTTAAATAATCAGCAATACCTACCATTTCTATAATGTCATATTTCCTATTATCTCCTTCTGTAGAAAAATATTTGAAGAGATTTTGTACTTTTGTTTCTATATTATCTAATACACCTAGTTTCTCGGCTAATTTTCTAGCCGACTTAAGTGACTTGTCGTCTATATCTATAAGCTTGGCTCTTATTTTAATACCTCTTTTTTTAAGAAAAGCTATTGTTTTAATAAGTACCTGAGAAGAACCAGCTGCAACCTCAAGAATTTCTATAGTTTGACCATTTTTTAAATGATGCATTTTATAAATAGACATAGTAAGTATAGAGCGAATTAATTTATATCTATTTCTTACAGATTTACAATTAAGCATAGAAACCCAAAAGGCTTCAAGCCAAGAAGCAGGAGAAATATAATCAAAAAATGTTACTGTCTCCCAAAAGTTATATATCACATGGAGCGCTCCTGACTTGCCAACATTTTCTCTAACTATTTTTACCCTTTTTAAACCATCAAATAAAATAAAGTTAGTCTCCAAAATATCATGTCCATGTTTTAGTAAATGTTTTTGCTTCTTTTTCTTAACATAAGAAGTTATTGGCGGCATTACTATCTTATGTATATGATTAAGTACACTATGCTTTTCTAAGTGTGAACCATCTAATATTTCTTTTATGTGTGAATTATTTTCTTCTACTGAATCTTTTATATTCAAATGCTTTCCATCTAGTGGATACTTTTTATTATTTTTCTTAAACATATTTTTATAACTTATATACTTTTTCCATTATCATTTTTGCATTCTTCTTATACTCACCTTTTTCCAATTCATTTGGATATATCGGCTTACCAAAAGTAACAGATATTTTCATCTTTCCTGTTATAAATTTAAAAAATGAAGAGTGTCTTGTGCCACGAATATGCGCTGGGATAATTACACTGTTTGTTGACTCAGCTAAATATCCAACACCACCCTTAGGATCAATTACACCAAAACCATCATTTCTTTTTCCTTCTGGGAAAATACAAACTGTTTTTTTATTTCTTAAAAAGATCAGATGATACGACAAAGCAAAAGCATAATCATGTTTACCTGGGAAGGCAGGATAAGCCCCACACAACTTAAAAAAAACTCCGCCATACAAAAACCTACCCAAAATAGTATCTCTATAAAACTCTTTTTCTCTGGCTACGTAATAAAGAGGTCTTAGCTTAGAAATAAAGTTCATCGCAATACCAATAGTTATTGGGTCAAGTTCACTAGCATGATTAGATGCTAAAATAATTCCAAAATTTTCATTTTCTAATTTATCTAAGTTTTCAATTCCAGACACCTTAAAATTACAAAAAAAATAAAAAAGTGGCTTCAGTATAAAAAATAAACTCTGGAATATAAAAGGAATCATTAAGTTAAAAAGTGTATTATTCTAAGCATATATTATACAACAAAAAGTACCTCTATGTCAATATAATATCCCCACCCCACCATTATAACACCCAAAATCACACATTTCTCCCACACCATCCACACATTAAAATTAATCTATATAGAAAATTTTGTGTATTTCTTCTTCTATAATAAAAGGTTTTAGTGATCTAATAATACTTTTTTGTGTTCCTTTATCTATTTCGTCGTGATTAGGTATAGACACATGTTCTGTATTATCTATAGAAAAACGACTAAGTCTAACGTGACTACCTTTTTGTCTAGTTACAGAAAAACCAATGGACTCTAGTCCTTTTATTATTTCTTTACCACTAAGTCTTTTCAAATTAGGCATACACCATATCAGAAAGTTCGAAATTCACCATAACTGGATGATTTACGGTGTCCTTTTCATCAAAATGGACATCTGTAACTTCTTGAATATTTGTTAGGAGACCTTCGAATGTTTTAGCCTGAGTGGTCATAGCATAATCATTAGCAGAAGCTATATAATAACCATCTTCTCCTTTTGTTATTTTAAATAATACTATTTTTGACATATTAAAATTGTACCACATAGAATATTGATGTCAAAAAAATCAATATAACAGCGCAGCATCTAAAATTACAGTACTTTTTTATGCACACAAAAAAACGCCATAAAATATAGCTTTTTATGCTTGACTTTTTTATATAAAATGATATAATATGATAAGTAGCTGTTTAAAAAATTTTCACTTTTTGTCCAAGGAGGACATCATGAAAAAGCAACAAGGGTTCATCGCGTGGCTGATGTCGATCATACTCGTGGTGGTCGCGCTCTTGATCGGTGTGGCCATGGCCATCAAGAGCGGCAACTACGAGTCTGCCATTATTGGTGTCGGCCTTATCGTCACCATCGCCGTTTCCGTGTGGAAATACATCGCACGGAAAGACGAGGAAGAACAAAAGGCGCCGTAGGCGCCTTTTTAATTAAAGGAGAGAGAGCCATGAAAAAGTATCAAAGGGGATTCATCGGATGGATGATACCTGCAATATATGGAATCCTTGCAACAATCGGTGGTATCTACATGGTGCAATCTGGCAACGTTTTTGAAAAAGTTATCGGTATTGCGATTCTTGTAATTGCCATCATCACTTTCTGGAAGATGAAGAAACACATTTTCCCTAAAAAGGATAACAACCATAACAACTAAGGTGGTTGCCGTAAGGCAACCACCTTTTTTAATTTACCAAAATCTCCCCCTTCTCTAGCAAGGCCAGGCCTTGCCCGAAATTACCTTGCCTAAAATAAGAAACTCGCCGTAAGGTGGGTTTCGATTTTTTTCTTGACTTATTTTTATACAGGTATAAAATAAAACTATTAAGACGAAAAGGGGTCCGAACGGTTAACTACCTAAGGCACCCTTTTCTTTTTGTCTAAATCTATCTTTTTTCTATTTTTCTTTTTATATCAACATCATCTAGATAGGAAAAATATTGATTAGAAATTTCTTTATACAAAGACGACCTAAATTTTCTATTAGGGAACAAAACTTTTTCAAATTTATTTTCCTCAATAAGAAAATCAACCAACATTTTATAATCACCATCCCCAGAAATTAAAACAATTTTAGAAAAATCATCCCCTTCTTTATACATTTTCTTCATTACTGAAAAGATAATATCTGAATCAACATTTCCTTTCTTTTCTCCAATCATAGCAGAATTATGTTGTCTAAAAACCAAAATAAAACCAGCCTGTTGTATTTCTTCATATAAACCTTCTATATCATTACCTTCTTTTATATAACCAAGATAATAATAAGCTTTTGAAACATTATATTTCTTTTCTAGAAAAACACGAAAACGCTTTAAGTCGATTTTCCAATGTGGTTCGCTTTTTGCTGTACCCATATACAAATTCTGTCCATCTACAAAAGCTAAATTATTTTCTTTTTGTACACTTGATTTCATTAGAAATATTTTAACACACCAAAAACTCTTTCATAATTATAAATGGATTATAACACCCAAATCCCCCACCCTTTCCTCCCCATTCACACCTAAAATCTCCCACTTTTCTAGCAAGGCCAGGCCTGTGCGCATTCTGCACAGGTAAGGCCTTGCTAGAAATGAACTTATTAATGAATAAATGTTAAAATAAACAGATGGAACAAAAAACTTCTCTACATAAAGTTTTTTTAATAACACTTTACGGAGCATTAATTGTTTTTGTATACTTTAACTTAAACAAAAATAGCTGTGATGGTCCTATCACCTACTCAGTCGGAAGAATAGACAAAGAATTTGGCATAGAAAAAGAAGATGTAAAAAATTATGCGAATGAAGCAAGTGTGCTATGGAATAATGCATTACCAAACAAAATATTATTAAAAGAAGCAGACAAAAATCCTGATGTGGTTATTAATTTTATTTTTGACGAGAGACAAAGATTAACAATACAAACACAAAAACTAAAAGCAAAAATAAAAGAACAAAAACAAAATCTAACCGAAATCAAAACAACTATTAATAATTTGAAAGACGATTATGAAAATAAACTATCTTTGTATGAATCAAAAAAAGAAAAATATGAAGAAAACCAACGGTTGTACAATGAGGAAGTAGATAGCTGGAACCAAAAAGGAGGTGCACCCGAGAAAGAATATAATGAGTTAATTAAAACAAAAGCCAAATTAGATAAAGAATATAGTTCCCTTGCTGTTTTTTTAAACGAAATTAATTCACTTTCTACAAAAATAAATACTTATAGTGATATTCATAACGATCAAGTTAAAGAAGTGAATGCTGTGGTCGATGAAATAAATGCTTATGTTGGTACAGAATTTGAAGAAGGAATATTTGACCCAAATAATAATACAATAACCATTTATGAATATGAAAATATTACAGGACTAAAAAGAGTTCTTACACATGAATTAGGTCACGCTCTTGGTGTAGATCACGTAACAAATAAAAACTCTATAATGTATTATCTAAACGATTCTAATAGTTTAGAGCTTTCTAACGAAGACATTTCTGCACTTAAAACAATTTGTAAGATTAAATAAAATTATTTTTATTAAGCCCTAAAATCAAATCAGAATAAGAAACTGGCACCTTTTCTAAATTATCTAAATCCAAATTAGTGATGACAAAATTATGTTCATCTTTTACATCATTATCTTTTGTACCATCTTTAAAAACTGTTTCCAGTTCAATAAAATTTCCCAAACTAATAACACTGTCAAAATGGATTCTTGTATTCTTATATATAAATAATTCTCTTTTTTTATTAACAATTATTTTTTCACCAAATAAAACTAAAAAGATTTTTTTAACTACTACTAATAAAATTTTATTTACATAAATAATAAAATATTTTGACTCCTTGCTACTTTTTATATTTTTTCTAAAATAAAAAACTAAGTAATTTTGTTTCCCTTCCTCTCTTAATTTTAAACGATATTTACCAACAATAAAATAAGTGTCTATCTGAATCAAAACACCAAAATTCTTAGCTTTAATATCTAAAACCTTATCTCTATATTTTTCAAAATCATTAACCTTAACCTTAATTTCTAGATTTCTATTACAGTCCCATCTCATAAACATTTGGTTTACCAAATCTTTCATAATCCCAATGATTTGGAGCATATTTGTCATTCCATTCTTCTTGTTTTATAACTCTAAAACCGAAAGAACTGTAGAGTTCGACTAATTTTTCACCCATACAATAAAATCAATAAAGGTTTCCATTTTTGCATGTTCTTGATAATTATCAAAATCTTCAGGGTTTTTATTAAAGCTATTCATGATCTATTTTAAAAAATCACTCACTGAATTTTTAATTATATTGCAAACTTTTTTAGAAAAATCCTGGCAATCATAATTTAGGGTAAAATTATCCTCATTCATATATAACTTTCTATTAATTTCTATCATTACTGAATTTACATTTTTATTTTTATTATAAAAAGCCATAGGTACAATTGTTCCAGAAAATGGAGAATTATACTTAACGGTAAAACCAGCTTTTTCAAAATTTGATTTTAATAATTTCTTTAATTTTATTGGTGTGTGAAAATTATCTGTCCCAATACATATATCTGTTCTATTTAATTTTTTGTCACTATCATATTCTCTATCTTTTGAAGGGAAAGAGTGGCAATCAATAATTAAACATTTTCCTTTTTCTTTTATATCCTTTTTAACCATACTATCTAATTGTTCATGGTACGGCTTATATAATTCATCTAAATATTCTTTCTTTCTTTTTTTGTCTACTTTTCTTAAATCTCTCCCGTCACTTGTTTTTGTATATAAAACACCCATACCAACTTCTGACATAGGTTCTCTGTTGTCATCACTAAATCTTTCTATATCAACAACTATTCTACTTACTTTAGATAATATAAAACCAAAATCATCAAATAAATTTTTATAAATTTTGTCAGTATATAAATCAGCCATAAACCTTACCTCTTTACTTAAATCTCTTTTTGATAATGAAAAATCAGATAAAAATTTCTTTGGAATTACAATAGAACTATGTGGTATATTGCAAATAATAGGTAATTTCTTTGTTAGTTTATAACTAAAGTATTTCATATATTTATTATATCATTTAAGTAAATGTTACGAGTAATAGTCCAGTGACTTTAAATTGCTTTAGATGCAAGGCGGGGAAAGTTTTTTTGACTAAAATGTACAGCTAGTACATTGCTGGATAAAAAACTTTACCCAACGAAGTAGATGAAGTAATTTAAAGTCACTGATGATGATATTTTTCGCCTTTTAATATGGTGAGGGCTCTGTATATTTGTTCAATTAAAATAAGTCTAACCAACATATGCGGGAAGACAAAAGAGGAAAGTTTCAAAATATAATTAGCTCTTGTTTTGATTTCTTCATTTACACCATATGCACCACCAATAACAAAGACCAATCTCTTAACTGAATCAATCATTCTGTTTTCTATAAGACCAGCAAACTCCTCACTTTTCATAAGTGTCCCCTTTTCATCAAGCAAAACAACATAATCTTCTTTTTTGATTAAACTAAGAATCTTTTCACTTTCTTTATTTTTGCTTTCTTGGTGGGGCACAAATACCCATTCAATAGGCGCATATCTCAAGACTCTTGTATTAAAATTAGAAATAGATTCACGATAAATATCCTCATGATCTTTGCCGACAGAAATAATAGTTATTTTCATTATGATATAATTTGTTATAGCATACTATCATTTTTTAATCTATGAAAAAAGTTATAAAAAATATAAAAATAACAATAAACCCTGAATCTCTTTATTACTCTTTGGTTGCGGTTATTTTTTTAATATCTTTTTTGTTTCTTATAGGTTATAGAGCTTATGACAAATTATCAACCGAACAAAGAAAACAATTATCTATCATAAATAAGCAAATAGCAGAACAAAAGAAAAAAGAAGCTGAATCTACGCAGTTAATCAAAACGCAAGCTGAGGCATTAAAACTCGCCCAAATAGATCTAAACCAAACAAAAGCAGAAACAATAAAGCAAACCGAACAAATAAATCAACAAAAAGAACAACTGGGAGTATTGTCTAAAACAATAAAGGAGCAAGGAAGTGTTTCTAATAATTTAGTTATATCTTCTGAAGATATTTCAAAGTATTTAACGAGTTCTATTCAGGTAATATGCTTACAAAAAAACGGAGAAATTTCTGGTGGAAGTGGTACGCTTTGGAACTTCAAAGAAGTACCGTATGCTGTATTAACAAATCTTCATGTGGTACAAAATGCATCTAGATGTGTTATTTCTATAACAGATAATACAAATAAAAACATTGGCATATTTGCACTAGAGGGAGAAATTTATACTTTTAATAAAAATACTGATACCGCAATAATAGCCGTAAAAGATTCCACAACAAATAAAGATTTAAAAATAAGTAATTACAACTATTCAGTACCTAAATTACGTAAATGTCCAACAAATATACCAGTTGGTTCACCTATGATAATAGTCGGTTACCCATCTTATGCAAAGAGAGACAATATAATGAAGATAGACAATATTGGTGCTGTAAATATAGTATACAGAACAACAACAAACGGAATACTTTCTGGTTATGACACATCAAATGTAAAACCTGTGGGTAACTTAAACAATCCAAATTATTTTACGTCTTCAAAAATAGATACTGGTAATTCTGGAGGAATAGCATTATCCAAAGATGATAATGGTATGTGTGTTCTTGGTTTATCTACATGGCTTTCTGTTGGTAATTTTGAAAACCAAGGACTAATACAAAACATATCAAATGTAATTCCATAAAATATAAACGTGTATAATATATGTTAAAATATCATTATGATTATCTTAAGTATTGAAACAAGTTGTGACGAAACAGCTATCGCCATCATTAAACGAGTAAGAGGTAAGAATATGCGTTTTGAGGTTCTTTCTCACAAAGTACTTTCACAAATAGATTTACACAAACAATATGGTGGTGTATTCCCTGCTATTGCAAAAAGAGAACACGCTAAAGCCATAACTCAATTAATTGTTGAATGCCTTCTTGAAGCAGATCTTTTAGTGGAAAGAACGAATGATTATTTTTTGGAAATGTCAGACAGAAATCGATTAGAGAATATGCTAACTCATGAACCAGAAATGCTAAAGACTCTTACGATAATGTTTGAAGGCATACAAAAACCAAACATAGACGCAATTGCAGTTACAAGAGGCCCAGGACTAGAGCCAGCTCTTTGGGTTGGGGTTAATGCGGCCCAAGCTTGTTCTATGGTTTGGAATATACCACTTTATCCAATCAATCACATGGAAGGTCACATAGTTGCAAGTCTTTTAACAAAAAAAGAAAACTTTTATGAAGTAACGGAACCCAAAACCCCTGCTGTTGCGCTTCTTATATCTGGAGGCCACACTGAATTAGTCAGGATTTCAAAATTACGTAAATATAAAATAATAGGAGAAACAAAAGATGATGCTGTTGGTGAATCTTTTGATAAAGTAGCAAGGATGCTTAATTTACCATATCCTGGCGGTCCAGAAATATCTCGATTAAGTGAACATGCAAGACAAGAAAGAATAATTGTTCCAGAAGATTTAAGATTACCAAGACCAATGATAAGCAGTGGTGATCTTAATTTTTCTTTTAGCGGTCTAAAGACAGCTGTATTAACACGTGTAAAAAGATACGAAGGACAATTATACGAAACCATCAAAAAATCAATTGCTATGGAATTTGAAAATTCTGTAACCGATGTTTTAATAGCAAAGTCTAAACAAGCAATATACGAAACCAGTGCGAAAACATTAATTGTTGGTGGCGGAGTGAGTGCAAATAGTCAAATACGTTTCGCTTTAAAAGAATTAGCTAAAGATGAGGACGTTGAGCTATTTATGCCAGACGTAAAATTATCAGGAGACAATGGAATAATGATAGCGGCAACAGGATTACTACACATAACAACAGAAGAAAAACCAAAAGTAAAATTAAAAGCGGAGGGAGGTTGGTCTATTGAGGAGGCATAAAGATAGGTTTTAGCCAATAGGGTTTAGAAAAAAACAAAAACAGTAACCTTTGATTACTGTTTTTATTTTTGTGTTCCCACTCCGTTTTGGTAAGCGAAGTGCTTACTCCAAAAAAAATGCCTTTATGAGTGCGGTCGCCTACCGAAACGAAGCGCGACCGTACAAACATTATATTAGAATCGTAAAAAAGAAGCAAGGAAAGAAGTAAACAAAGAATTTATTATATTTTAATTAAATATCAAAAATTAAATTTCAAATTAATAATTTCTAATCAATTTTAAATATTTTAATATTAAAAATTGAGATATTGATTGAAAATTATAAATTATAAATTAAAACCCAACGCAGAAAATCGTACATTTTTGGCTTAAAAAGCAAATACCGTCTTGCGACGGTATTTACTCAGACATTTGTTTATTTTGTAAGTAGCACTTTTATGCACTCACATAAGAATTATATTACTATTTGTTTGGAGATGCAAGTAGTTGCTTAATAATCTCATTAACCTGTGCTGTCTCTTGTGGGTTGTTTTGTTTGTAAACATTTAACATTGTTATTGCTAAATCTTTTTGACCAGATGATATAAGTGCTCCAATTGTATCTTGATCAACTGGCATTTTTTGATTATTCTTCTCTAAAAGTTGACTAACCTCTTGGAATTTACGATTATAAATACCTGTTATGATTAAGAATTTTTGTGCAGCGTCATACTGTGGCGCAAGTTCATAAGCACTTAAAGATAATTTATAAGCATCATCAAATTTACCCTGCATCATCTTTGATCTCGCTAGATCAAAGATGATTAACTGCTTATTTGGAGCAAGTTCAAGCGCACGAGTAAGAACCTTATCAGCAGCAACTGCGTCACCGACAGCATTATAAAACATACCGATTATGTTCAACATACGAACACCATCATTATAATAAGGAGTAACTTCTTCAGCGTATGCTTTTGCAGAAGAAATAAAATCATTCATAGATTGTGATATTGCTTGTCTTTGTTGTTCTGGTAAGGTTTCTGGTATTTTATACTGAACCATTCTTCCAACAACTTGGAAATATTGCTCTTCTGCTTCTTGCTTACCCAATAACCCAATACTTATTGCTTCTTTGAAGACCTTATCTTGCTCTTTTAGAACTTCCTCAAACGGCACAGTTTGCATTAAGCGGTTAACATCCATTCCGGTTATGACCAACCTATTAGTCAAATGAGGTAAATAATTAACATAATAAAATATAACCAAAAACAGAACAATTATGATCGGTTGAAGTAATTCTTTCCATTCGCCAATTTTTGTATTCTCTCCCCATACATGGTTCTTACCTGTTCTTGAGGCGATATAACCAAGAATAGTAAAGAACAGTATGTAACTTGTTAAGTTATCAAAAACGAAAACATTGTGAATAAAATAAGCAACAAGCGCACCAGCTAATAATGCTTTTTCCTTAAAAGGAATCTCGTCTCCTCTCTTTAGCAAAAGAAAAGTAGCAATAGCAAACAAAGACAAGTAAGAAAGAAGTCCAAGTATACCACCAGCAATTAACCAATCGAAGAACACATTGTGTGATCTATCAAACCAAGGTTCATTAGCCCACATTGTTTTACCAATAAATTCACGAGGGAAAACATATTGGAAATTATCTTGCCCATAACCAAGTATTGGATGCTTCTTCCATCCTTCATAACTCATTTTCCAAATATTCATACGACTAAAACCAGTACCAGTCTTAAGAGAAATAGTTGAGAAGTGCGCAAGAGTTGGTGAGCTTTTAACAAAAGAAGATTCTTTGAATATAAAGATACTACTTACAGCGATGGCAAGTACCACAAACGTAGCAATGAATGAATTTCTCACTTTACCTTTATTATGCCAAGCAAACATTGCAAAAGTTGTCATCACGCCCAAAATAATACCGATAATTGCACCTCTAGTACCTGTGTAATATAGAGATATCAAGTTAAAAATAATAACAATAGAATAAAACCACTTTTGACCGTTATTCTTTGCCTGAGTAAACAAAATAGCGGCAATAAAAGCAAACAAAACACAAAAGATAGCATAATAAGATGAGTTACCAATGGTCGCATCTAATTTGTAATCACTCATATGAACAGGAAAAGCCTGACCGATTTTTGCTGAAAGTTCTGGAGCTATTTTGTAAAAGAAATATTTCTGAGAACCCATGAACTGAAGCATTCCCCAAATCATAACCAGTATGTTTGACCAAACAAAAACCTTAAACAACCTACTCCACTCATCGAGTGCTGTAACCATAGAAGTCAAAACAATAAAATATGCAAACAAATGTATATGACCAACAAAACCTTCCATTCTTTCGAAGTTACTCCACATACTTGTACGAGTATCTACACCAAAAATATCCGCCAGCAAAATAACAACCATAAATATTGCGTATGCAATTGTTAGTGGTGACTTTTTGATACGATACTTAGCGTCACTTAACGCAAGTAACAACCAAGAAGCAAACGCTACTTCTACAAGCACTCTAAAGACAATGTTTTTACCAGATATAAACGGGAAAAATAATCCTGATGATCCATAATGAAGAAAATCAAAAGATCCAGCATCTGATATATAAAGAGCTATAAAAGGAATAAAAAACAAACACCCCCAAATCACATTTTTTAATATTTTTTGCATATTTTTATTATTTGAATAATTCAAACATTATAGCAAAAACTTTGTAAAGTTCATAAGGTTTTAAAGTATTAGAAAAGAGTGTTAAAATTGAACTAATTTATAAAACTTTATGTTTTAAAAGCCTTAACTTAACAAATGTCATTCTTTAGCATAATAATCACAACTCACAAAAAAGCTGAAAAGCTCCAAAATGCAGTTTACTCTGTTTTACTTCAGACATATCAAAATTTTGAAGTAATTATAGTGAATGATTCTCCAGAAGATAAAGAATATGATGATTTTGAAAAAAACATCAAAGATCACAGAATTATATATATAAAAAATGAAAAAAATTATGGGGTTAATTTTTCCAAAAACAAAGCCATTTCCTCTAAATCAATAAAGTCTGATTGGGTTATTTTTTTGGACGACGACGATATTCTATCAAAAGACGCACTAGAAATGATGGTTTATTTTATTAACGAAAACAGAAATACGAAATGGATTATATCAAACAAAGCAACCAAAGATAATACCTCACTTACAAAAATAGATCAAGAAAATACTCCGCTTCAGTATGATATCAACTTCTTGCTTCTTAGAAAATATTCTGATGATGCAACACATTGTATACACAAAGATATAATAAGAAATGTATTTTTCCCGAAAACAATAAGACAAGGAGAGGAATGGTTATTTTTCTACGAAATTGGAACAAGGGCCAAATTTTATTATTATAATTTTAATTCTATTTATGTAGATAAAAATAATTTTAAAGAAAAGATTAAAAATAAAGACTCAAATAAAGAATTAGACAATCTGGAGCTTTTGTGGAAGGAAGGAACAGAAAGAAAAATAAACAAAAATATAACTTTTATTGTTTATATGTTTAGAAGATTTATTTCTTCTATCTTTAAAGTTTAATTCTTAATTAACCAAAAACATCCACAACCATGATTTTGTTTGTCCGAATCTTCTTTAGTTGCATCATAAATCATACCAGAAGAAAGAGCATTATCTGGGATTAAAGAAAATTCTTTTATAGAAAAATCTGGGAACATATTAATCACCATATCATAGGAATATATTCTGTGTGCATTGAACTCTATTTTTGGTTTTCCTATTGGAACAACAAAAAGTAAGCTACCACCCTTACTTACAACCCTAGATAATTCTTTAACTGCTTTTATATCTCCATCTGGATCTATCTGATCACCATATCTTCCTAAGCCCACATGCTCAACCGTATGCATACAAGAAAGAGAATCAATTGAATTATCTTCAAAGTGAAGATTAAGCAAATTAGCTCGACTTGATTCTAGGTTAGATAGATTGAGTTTTGCTGGACGAAAATCATAAAACTTAACTTTCTTAAAAGCAGATAAAATAGAAGAAAAATATAAACTAGAAGATATATCTATATGTACATCTGAATTTATTTCATTAACCTTTCTTGCAGCCCATGCTGTATGATAAACATAATGAGTATCAAAACTCGTATAAGGAATATTTTCAAAAAGACATGGGAAAACATCAAAAAATGAAGTAGAAAATCTTTTACTTTTATCTTTTGATTTAAATGATATAAACGATCTCAAAATAAAAGGAAAAAATATATACCCCCTTAATCTAAGTAAAAATCTTTTAACTTTTCTTAAGAAATTAAACATTAAGAAAAATTATACCATAAAAAACACCCCACAGTCATGGGGTGTAAGTAGAAGAAATTATTCTTGATTTACTTGAGAAAAATACTTCGCTTCGGCCTGCTCTTTAATCCAAGCGTAAGTTTTGGCAAGTCCAGCACGAAGTGGTTGAGAAACCCTCCAACCAATCATCTGTTCGTAGAGAACATTGTCGGAATTACGACCCCTCACACCAAGAGCTTTTTTAGACAAATCATGTTTTATTGTGACAGTTTTACCAGCAATCTCGGCTGCCATACTAACAAGTTCGTTAATGGTAACCATTTCATCAGAACCGATGTTCACTGGGCCAAAAAAGGTTTCAGACTTCATAAGTCGCCTTGTGGCTTCAATGCACTCGTCTACGTAAAGGAAGGAGCGTGTTTGCTCACCATCTCCCCAAACTTCGACTTCGCCACCATCTTTTGCCATTGCTACCTTGCGACACATTGCAGCCGGAGACTTTTCGCGACCATCATCCCATGACCCCTCAACACCGAAGATGTTGTGGTATCTGGCAATCGCAACGGGAATACCCTTATTGCGGTTATAAGCCAAGAAAAGTTTTTCACTGAAAAGCTTTTCCCAACCGTAATCACTGTCAGGCTCCGCTGGATAAGCTGAATCTTCTTTTAGATTCGGGTTATTTGGCTCAAGCTGATTATAGGCAGGATACATACAAGCACTACTTGAATAAAAGATTTTTGTTTTATTGACCCCAAGTGCAGCATTAAGCTTTTCTTGAATATCAAGAACATTCAGATTTATCTGGCAAGAATTATGCATAATATCAGCATCATTCTCACCACTAAAAACAAAACCTGCACCACCCATATCGGCAGCAAATTGATAAATTTCATCAAAAGTGTCGCCGCCGGGAGTTGTCATTATCTGATTCATTCCAACATGAACACGAAGATCAAAAATTTTGAAATCATTAGCCGCACTTTGAGAATATTCAGGCTTTTTCAAATCAACACCGCGAACCCAATACCCTTCTGCTTTCAAACGAGCCACCATATGGTGACCAATGAAGCCACCCGCACCAAGCACCAGAGCTGTCTTTTGCTTTTGCATGATTCTCTCCTTTACCTAAGTTAAAAAGACCAACCTATTTAGAGACTATCACGCCGTAAACATAAAATAAATATTTACAAATTAATAAAAAGTTGTTTAATTTTCAGGTAAATACATAACCATGTCACCATTACTAGACGAAGCATTAAAATAATTATATGAAATAATCTCTTTTATACCACTATCATATTTATCATATTCTTTTAAATCCCCTTCAATAAAAACTTTTGTATTTTTATTTTCCTGTAAAAAATTAATTACTTCGTCCATTTGTTTTTTATAAAAAATATCCGATATTGATGGTACATCAATGACAGATTTTGTGTTTGTCTCAGCATAATATATACCCTGTTTTAAATCAGCTAATATAAAAACGCTTTCTCCTTTCTTTGTGTTATTTTTTAAAAAATCAATATTGGTATAATAGTTATTATTTTTTCTAAGATCTGTAAATATATTTCTTTTAACAAAAAAAGTATACTTACTTAGATCAACAAAAATACTGAACACTCCAGTACTTAAAATACTAAATAACATAAAAAATATTATAGAATTAATTTTTAAATTTCTTTTAAAAGAATTAATTTCTTCCCACAGATAATCAGTAAATATAACAGACATTAATAAAGCTGGGTACCAAACCCTAAATAAAGTAACATCGCTCGCCTGACCTTCATAATAAACAAACAACCCAAATCCTAATATGCTTAATATAAAAATAATTACAGACCTAAAAGAAACAGACTTTTCAAAAAGATGATACATAGATATAACCAAACCAAAAACATAGACAAAAATTAATAAAGACCACATATGTGGTGGCGGAACTAGTTTTATCATAAAATAACCAGATAGAAACATTTTTTGAAATTCAAAAAACATTGACCAATCTGGATAAAATCCACTTTTATAGAAAGTTATTAAAACAAAAGATCCAATAGATAGTGTTAAAGATAATATCGAATATAAAAATATTTTTAATAATCCCTTAAAGAAAAGTTTGTAACTAGAAAACTTGGATAATCTATCATAAAACAAAGATAAGACCCAGGTCAAAAATACAACAACACCAACATCAAAATTCCAAAGTACAGCAAAAGCTGAAACAATAAAAGCTATATAGTAATAAATTATTTTTCTATATTTAAAATACAAAGAAGCAAATAAAAGCCATAATGTTGGAAACAAAAACCTTACTGGCCAATATTGGTAATAATTTTCTGGAATCATTCTAGTTGCAAGCACTGTATAAAAAACCAAAAACAAAAACCCTAGATACAAAATTATTCTATTTTTAACAACAACCATCAGAAATCTAAATAAAAAGTAAAAAGATATGGTGACCAATAACGCCAAAATAATTGAAAAATTATATACATTAAGATTTATAAAATAAAATAGTGGCGATAAATAAAAAGGGAAAAGCCCATATAACGAGGTTAGATTAACCAACAAACTCTTGCCAACGAATACCTGACTAACAGGATAAATAACTGGATCAAGTGTCAAAGGTACAAAATCATTAAAAAGCGGAAGTAAATTTATTGAAAAAATAATAAAATAAATAAAAATTATTATTACAAATAAAATTCTTTCTAAGAAGAGACTAACCCCATCACTTTTTACAAAAAAATAGACCAATGCAGGCAAAAACAAAATAAAATATAAATAATTTAGTTTGCTAAAAATAATACTATCTGAAATAAAATAAAATCCACTAACCGAAAGACCTGTATACAAAAAAGATAAAACAAAAACAACAAAACCTATTATTAAAAATTTTAATTCTATTATTTTCTTAAAAAAATATTTTTTTGTTAAAAAATAAGAAAAATATATTATAAACGGTAATAAAAATAATGACACTAAAAACTGCATTCTCTCAACTGGTTTTGGTCTAAAATCCTTCTGAAACTTTATCAAATATGTTTCATACGCTTCTTTCAAAATCAAACCTATGTCTGGCTTATAAAATAAATAAACAAAATATACAACAACGAAGACAAAAAGTGATGATAAAATCGTTATAAGAATAATCTCTGAATATGAATTATTTTGATCGTTATCTTTATTTATTTTTTCTCTAAAAAGAAAATTATAAAAAATAAACAATAAAAAAAATATAAAAGTTCCAATTAAAGACTTTATAAAAGTACCTAAAAATAAAAAACTGTCCCCTGACCAATTAATTATATTACTAAAAAAATCCTTATAGAGTGGTATTTTTGATCTTTCTAAAGATATATAATTTGGCACCTCAAAAACAAAGTATTCAGAATAAATGACGTCTCTTAAGTCTGGTTTAATTTTTTCTTTATCAAAAAATAACCAATTTTTGGATATTTCATCTTTGGTAACAATAAAATTTCTACCACCAATAATTATTTTAATTTCTTTTAAATTATCAAAATCTTTTTTATCAAAACCAACTAATATTTTTTTTATAAAAACCCCCTCAACTTTCCAAGGATTAATCTCTGTATTTTCTCTAGAGAAAAGTATCAAATTATAATTACCCGCCCTTGTAAGTTGCATAAACCTTTTAAAAGATTTTGGTTCCTTGTTATTAACATCGTAAGCAGATATGGTTACTGGCTCAAGTGTCTTTTTACTTCCAATAACAGAAATCATTTGACCAAGTAAAAAAATACAAAAAACTAAAACTATTAAAAAAATATTTTTCTTTGAAAAATAAAAATATTTCATGAAAAACAAATGTTAGTCTACAAATTTCTTTTTATTAATAAACACAAACAAATAAGAACCTGCGTAACTTATAATGGTTCCAAAAATAATTCCAACTAATTGTGCTAGTAATATATTAGCACCAAAATTAATCAATAAATTCAAAATTAAAATATTAAATCCAAGACTTATAAGATTAACAATAACATACTTTATATAACTTTTATGACTCAATTTATCTTTAATCTTAAAAGACCATAAATGATTAAAAATATAATTCTGAGTAACAGCCACAGCAAAAGCAAGAACTGCTGATATATTAATATCAAAATTTAAATATTTTATTGCTGTATAAAAAACAGCTAAATTTGTTAATGTTCCAAGCAAACCAACAAAACAAAAACTGATAAAACTATTCCAAAATGGACTATCTAGTCTCGATATACGAAAATCTAAAACTACACTAAAACGTAATTTAATTAAAGTAAAAAAATAAGTAAGAATAAATAAGAATAAATTTCTTTTTGTGTTTCCAAACATTCTTTTCTTGAAAACATAAGGTATTTCTTTAATAGAAAGATTCTTGTTGTTTCTTTTTAATTTAAATAAAATCTCTTCAACTATATCAAAATTATTACACTTGAGTTTAAGTTTTTTCATATCGGATGTTTTGTATAACTTAAAACTGTTTGAAACGTCTTTACAATTTAAATTCAAGACCAGTGAATAAATTATGTTTACTACTAGACTCATTAGTATCAATATTTTACTATTATCAGTATCGCCACCTTCTACATACCTAGATGCAATAACCACATCATTATTGAAACGATTTGCGTAAATATTTTTAATAAATTCTGGTGTGTGTGATCCATCTGCATCCATAAAAATAATAAAATTACTGTCAGCTTTATCTCTACCAGTTCTAACTGCATCACCGTAACTATTACCACCTTCTCTATTTATGTAAAAAACTTTATTTCTTTCACAAATCTCTTTAGTATTATCCATTTGCTCAACGGTATCTATGATTAATATTTCATAAGAAATATTAATTTCATCCAAAACATCTTTTAAACGCGGCAGAATAATATTAAGATTCTCCCCTTCTAAATAAGAAGGTACTATTATACTTAGTTCTTTTTTATTCATAAATTTTATTTATTTTTATCATTAATCCAAGATATCATTCTTTTTAATCCAGATTCTGGATCAACTTTAGGTTCCCATCCAGTCATTTTATTTATTTTTGAAATATCAGCAACAAAAAACTTTTGATCACTTTCTCTTGGTGGCAATTTAGTAAAATTAAGTTTTACTTTTAATTCATCTTCAAGTAGAGCAAAAAGTTCAAGTAAAGATAAACTGTATTTTATACCTCCACCAATATTAAATGCTTGTCCAGAAATTTTATCTATATTTTTAACTATTGAAAAATATAGACTTATCATATCATCTGCATGTAATACATCCCTGACCTGTTTACCACTTCCAGAAATAGTAAATGGTGTCATATCACCATTTTTAAATCTAACAGCCTGTTCACAAAACCAACCAACCCAACCTTGATCATATGTAGAAAATTGTCTACCGCCATACATGGATGAATGTCTAAGCACAACTGTTTTTAAACCAAAGATTCTATTATAATCAAGCATGTACTGATCTGCGGCCCCCTTAGAACATCCATAAGGTGAAGAAAAATTTAAGTTAACGTTCTCTGATAAGCCCAAAGGAAACTCTTCCAATTCATACCTTGTTTCTTTTTCTAAATAATTAAATTGCTCTAAATCACCATAGACTTTATTGGTTGAAGAATAAACAATAACAGAATTAGGGGAAAATTTTCTAACACTTTCTAGTACATTAAAAGACCCCAGAACATTAATTTCAAAATCTTTCCTTGGATCATCTATAGAAGTAGTCATGGCAACCTGTCCAGCCAAATGAAAAATAACATCTGGGGAAATTCTTTTAATAACGTTTTCAACATCATTTTGATTTCTTATATCTCCATGAACAAATTCAAAATTACCAAGACTTTTTAGCCATTCTAAATTATTATAAGCTCCCAACCTAGACAGATTATCAAAAACAACCAAATTTTCTCCTTTTTTTAAAACTTCGGATGCTAAGTTTGAACCTAAAAAACCACAGCCCCCGGTTATTAAATATTTCATAATTTAAATTTATCTTAAATTTTTAGACTCTTCTTCAACCATTTTTTTTAAACCGATATCAAGATTATACACTATTTTCCATCCAAATTCTTTAATTCTAGACGAATCAGAAGTAATAGACATAATTTCATTTTCTCTGTAAGGTAAAGCGCCGAAGTTTAAAATGGTGCTTTTATTACCTGTTATATTCTTCAATTTAAGGACTAAGTCTTTTATAGTTATTTCTTGACCGCTACATATTTGAAAAGAATGAAATCCTTTTTCTAAATTTGATAAATTAGATAATATTTTTAAAAACGCAGAAACGGCATCTTCTACATACACAAAATCTCTTTTTTGTTCACCTAAAGTTAAATCTATTTTATCAACCTCTTTTAAGAGCAAATCTAAAATATAAGAAACAAATTTAGTTTTATCATCACCTGGCCCATAAAAATGTTCTAACTCAACATTTATACAAACTAAATCATTTTTATAACTTGATAACCAATCACGAAACTGCTTTTTCGATAAAGAGTAGTGACTTATTCTTTTATCTAAAATTGTGTCTGTGTTTATAAAAACTGAAACATTATTTTTTCTTCCAAGTTCTAACAACTTAACAGGCAAAATTAAATTTGACTCAATCATTTGCATTGGGTTTATAACTTTTCTACCATAATCTGTAGCGCAGTGTAATATAATATCTATTTTATTTTCTTCAAATACTTTTTCTAAACCGTGCTTATCAACATCATAATAAACAACTTGATTTATGACTTTATCTATTCTAAAAGTGTTAGAAAAAGACCTTTTTAAGATTATCAAATGATAATCTTTTAAATCAAACAAGCTATTCAAAATATAACTACCCAAATATCCAGTAGTCCCCGTTATCAAAATATTTTTTTTAATATTTTTATTATCCATAAACAATTAACTCAAAATATATTTTATCTCACTATCTATTCCAGTCTTTGAGCTAAATTTAGGAATATACCCAAGCACTTTTTCAGCTTTTTTGTTATTTGAAAAATAAAAGTTCTTTGTCTTATTTATTTTATCTCCCTTAATAATTTCATATTTAAAATCATATTTCTTTTTAAGAAAAGAAATTAATTCAAATTTAGAAACTGGGCTTAAACTATAAACATCAAAAGAATCATTTATTCTACCTTTTTTAATAATTAATCTAATTAAATTAAGCAAGTCCTTGCCAGTAATATAATCTCTTTTAAGATTATTATCATCAGTTACAAATGTTTTTTTGTTTTTTAAACAACTAACAATCTCAGACATAAGAAACCCAACCTCAACATCAACAAATCTACTGAAAAATGCAAACACTCTTAAATCAACTATATTAAAATCTTTAAGTGGTCTATGCTTTGCTTCAGAATTTATTTTGGCTATAGAATAAAACTCTGAGACTTTAAAATTATTCAAATTAAAAGTCGCCTTAGAATTCTCATCTATTTTTTTATTAAAACTATCACCATACGCTGCCCCACTACTTAAATTGACATAAATAGATTTTTTATTTTTAACCAAATAAGATAAAACCATGTTGTCCATTTCTTCTGTTGTTTTAAAGATGGCGTTTAAATCCTTCCTTAAAATATTTGGGTCACCTATTCCAGTACAATTAATTATCACATCATAATTAAGAGAATTAAATTTTTTATAATTTAATATTTTTATATTTTTATTATTTTTAAAAACCTTTAACTTATCTACAGATCTAGAAAAAAGAAACAGATTATCTTTGTCTTCTGAAATAAATTCATATGTAAGGGTTTTACCTATATATCCGGTCGCCCCAAGTATAGCTATGTTTTTCATAAAACTACTCAAGTGGTTTTACTATCATGTTTTTCAAAAACTCTTCTCTGTCTAAAAATGGATACATGTCTTCGAGAGGTTTTGAAACCATTGTTCCATCGTCCCTTCTTAAAGAAGAAGCTGTTGGTATAACCATGTCATACTCCTTACACATAACCTCACAGATAACCGGGCCATTAAAATCTAAAACTTTTTTAAGTTCTTCTTTTAACTTCTTAGTGCTTGCTAATTTAAAATATTTAATACCATACGCATTAGCTATTTTCTTAGTATCTGGAATAGAAACACCAGATGTTGGACCAGCACCTATCATTCTACCTTCAAAAAATTTATTTTGTGTTGTCTTAATAGATAAATAGCCGTTATTGTTCCAAACAAAAATCTTTATAGGTAAATTACTATGAACTATAGTTTGTAACTCTTGTATATTCATTTGAAATGATCCATCTCCTGTTATACCTAATGTTTCTTTGTGATTAGATGCAACACTAACACCTATCGCTGCCGGTAATGTATAACCCATCTCAGCTTGACCACCGGAGGTTATATATCTTTGATTTCCTTTTATATTAACCGCTTGAGTTGAAACATAAAAAGCAGAGCCAGCATCTGATATAACCGTAGCATCATCTTTCATCATTTTTGATAAAGTGTCTGTAAAATAATAAAAATTTATATCTTTCTTATATTCTTCATACTCTTTAAGACAAACCGGATATTTCTTCTTAAGGTTTAAACAAAACTTCGCCCATTCAGATATATCATTTAATTTATTGATCTTTATATCTGTTAAAAACTGCTTAACGTCCGCATTTATAAATAAATCTATATTTATTGTCTTCTTCTTATGTTCTTCCTTGTCTATATCAACAACAACAATCTTTGCCTCTCTAGCGAATAATTCATACTCATAACCAATAGATGTAACACTTAGTCTACTTCCTAAAGAAATTATTAAATCAGCATTTTGCATTGCGAGATTACCCGCGCGGCTACCCTTTATTCCTATAACACCTATATAGGAATTATGATCTGTTGGTAGATTAGAAACACCAAGATATGGAGCAACGACAGGTATCTTGTACTTATCTACAAATTTTCTAAACAAAGGAAGTGCCTCAGCTAAACGTATACCTTGCCCCGCAATAATAACTGGTCTTTTCGATTTTTCTAATAATTTATAAAGATTTTTCAATTCAGCTTGTGTTGGGTTCTCTTTATAATCTTTTTTAATTTCTTTTTGGTCAAATTTTTTTAATTTTTTAATGTCTATCACGGCCCCCTGAACATCCATTGGTATATCTATCCAAACAGGGCCACGTCTACCATTTTTTGCCAAATAAATAGCCTTCTCCAAATGATAGGCTATTTCATTTGGGTCATTAACCATAACAGAATATTTAGATATAGATTCTACTATTGAAATAATATCCGCTTCTTGTGTTCCTATTTGTCTTAACTTTAATCCAGAGTTTCTTACGGTTTCTTTTTTCTTAACTTGTCCAGAGACAAAAAGACAAGCAACATTATCTTGCCAAGCATTAAGCAATCCAGTAATAGCATTAGTTGAACCACATCCAGTGCTTAAATAAGCGACACCTAAATTTTGGTTGTACTTTGAATAACCAACAGCCGCCATAGAGCAAGCCTGCTCATGATGATTACATATAACATTTATTTTTTTATTCTTAGCTAAGCCGTCTGATAGATACATCATTCCACCACCAGAAACCATAAAAACGTCTTTTACCCCTTCTTTATACAAACGATCCGCTATATAGTCTGCTACTCTCATAAATAAAAAATTATAAAATTAAATAAATATCCCCGCTTATCTATTTTCTAACACACTTTTAATTCTTCGTAAACCTTCTATTATATTTTCCTTAGAATTAGCATAACACATTCTTATATATCCCTCCCCGTAATCTCCAAAATTTGTTCCAGGAAGTAATGCCACATTTGCTTTATTTAATACAAAATCTACAAACTCCTCACTGGTCATTCCTGTTTCTGTTATGTTTGGAAAAACATAAATAGCCCCACCAGGGTTCAAACAAGAAATACCCTTTATATTATTTAAACCCTCAACTAAAATATCTCTTCTTTCTTTATACTCATTAACCATCATTCTAACCTCCGTCTGATCACCAGTTATTGCCTCAAGTGCAGCATATTGAATAAAAGGAGGAACACAAGAAGATGTTGTCTGTAGTAGAAGCGACATCTTTGCTATAACGTCTTCTGGGCCAATTGCAACACCTATTCTCCATCCGGTCATAGAGAAACCTTTACTAAAACCATTTGCAACAATAGTCCTTTTTTTACATTGATCAAGGGTACTTGGACTGCTAAACTTAATATGATCATCAAACATTGTTCTTGAGTAAATCTCATCGCTGTATAAATATATATCAAACTCTTCAGCTATTTTTGCCATCTTCATTATCTCTTCCTCTGTCATAACAGAACCGGTTGGATTATGTGGTGAATTCAAAATAATCAATCTGGTCTTGTCTGTAATTGCAGCTCTAACGTCTTTTGGATTCATTCTAAAACTATTTTCCTCCTTAAGAGGAACGCGAACCGGTTTAGCACCACAACTACTTAAAACAGAATAATAAGTTGGGAACCCAGGGTCAGGAACTATGACTTCATCGCCAGGTTCAACTAAACACCTAACAGCATAATATATTAAAATATTGGCCCCTGGAGCAATTAATACTTGGTCCAGAGATGGTAAAAACCCCCTGGTCTTAAAAGTTGTTTCGCGAACTACCTCTCTTAATTCCCTTATACCGATAGATGGAGCGTAGTGTGTCTTACCTTCTTGTATAGCTTTTATAGCTGCATCTTTTATATTTTTAGGTGTAGGAAAATCTGGATCACCTATTTCGAAATGAATAACATCTTTACCTTGACGCTGCATTTCCTGAACCCTTTCAAGCACCTTAAACATTGGTTGTCCTTGTAAGCTTTCAGCAAATTTTGTTAAACGATATTTCATTAAATAAATTGTATCACTTTAGTTCCAAATCTTCCAAGGCGCCTTACCACTATTCCACATTTCCTCTAATTTACTTTTATCATGGAGTGTATCCATTGCTTTCCAAAATCCATCATGGTGATACGCTTTTAAGTTATTTTCATCTGTTAACTTTTCAAGCGGCTCTTTTTCAAAAGTAGTATGGTCACCTTCTAAATAATCAAAAACTTCAGATTCTAATACAAAAAAACCAGCACTAACCCTATTTTTATTATCTTTCTTTTCAATAAAAGCTGTAACATTGTGGTCGCCATCCATTAATATAGAACCAAATCTTCCTTCTGGAATTACAGAAGTTACAGTTGCTTTCTTTTTATTCTTTTTATGGAAATCGACTAATTTATTAATATCAATATCTGCAACACCATCACCATATGTCATCATAAAAGTTTCATTACCAATATAATCTTTTATTCTCTTTAATCTTCCACCAGTTAAAGTACCATTCCCCGTGTCTGCCAAAGTAACTTTCCATTTTTCACTTCTTGCATTATGAAAAAGTTTTTTATTATTTTCTAAATCAAAAGTTACATCACTATTATTCAAAAAATAATTATTAAACCATTCTCTTATATGATCACCCTTATAACCGAGACAGATAACAAAGTCATTATATCCATAATGAGAATAAATTTTCATTATATGCCAAAGTATTGGCATATCACCTATTTCAACCATAGGTTTAGGTTTTATTCTTGTTTCTTCGCTTATTCTTGTACCAAACCCACCAGCTAAAATAACTACTTTCATAAATTATAAATTATTAAAAAAAGAATTAATTTGTCTATTAGTAAATACTATCACATCCTCCTTTTTTTCATAAAAATTCTTATACCAAGAAATTGTCATTTCTATATTTTGATCAAATGACAAAGTTGGATACCAGTCAAGTAAACTATGAGATTTGTTAATATCTAATTTAAGTATTGTAGCTTCATGCTTACTGCTGTCTATAACTATATTATATTCAAAAATTGGAATATGTTTTTTTGTTTCTTCAAGTAACCCACTCACACTTACAAAACTTTCATTGTATGGCCCAAAATTAAAAGAAGTAGACAGATGTGTTTCTTTCTCATAAAGTCTCTTACCTAAAACAAGATAACCTGATAACGGTTCGAGAACATGTTCCCATGGACGAATTGCGTGAGGACTTCTTATTTCAAGAATATTTTTATTATGATGAATTGATCTAATAATATCAGGAACAAGTCTATAAGGTGCCCAATCACCTCCACCTATTACATTACCTGCTCTTGTGATTACAACTAAAGTATTATGCTTAACACCAAAATCCTTGGGATTAAAAAAAGACTGTATATACGAATTAGTCACTATATCTGCCGCTGCTTTACTTCCGCTATATGGATCATACCCACCAAGATTATCATTTTCTCTATATGGATAATGCCATTCTTTATTTTCATAAACTTTATCTGTTGTAATTATGACAACAGATTTAACTGTTTTTATATGACGAACACATTCCAAAACATTAGTTGTACCCATCACATTTGTCTCTATTGTTCCAACTGGGTCATCATAACTAACCCTAACTATTGGTTGTGCAGCTAAATGAAAAACTATCTCCGGCTTCTCCTTTTCAAAAATTTTCTTAAGCTCTGTAAAATTTCTAATATCTAAAAAATAATTAGTGATTTTACTTTTTATATCCAAAGCATCAAACATATTTGGTGTTGTATTTGGTTCCAAGGAAACCCCAACAACTTCCGCCCCCCAATTAATTAAAATTTGCGTAAGCCAAGAACCCTTAAATCCAGTATGCCCGGTTATTAAAACTTTTTTATTTTTATAAAATTTATCCATATATAAATTTGATTATATATAAAATAAAAATTTTAACAAATATTATTTACCAAGCACAAAAGTACCATCTTTTAAATAACCTTTTATAAAGCGTATAAAAAATTTATGACAATCTAACGTATTTTCTGGCAGATCGTCTATTTCAAAAAATCCAGCACCTTCAACACCATCAAAAACATCGTCTGTTTTTGCAATAAAAAGTAAAGATATCGGATGCCTTGAATCAGATTTGTTAAACCAAAAATCTTTATAAATATCAACCCAACCAATAGATTCTAAATTTTTTATTTTAAGATTAAGAGGTTCTGTTATTTCATTTTTAATAAGCCTATCTTTTGCCTCCTCAACCGTCTCCCAAAAATTTATAACACTACCTGGTATATGATAACCATCAAACTCCTCATCTTTTCTGTATACCAATAATAATCTATTCTTATTATCAAAAACACACATTTCTATAGAGACAGTTACGAACTTTTTAATAAATTCATGCCAAATTTCTCCGCGTATTTCTTTGCTGTCAATTTTTTTGATCAGAGATACTAATTTCAATTTTTCTTCATTCGTTAAAGACATAATTTATTAAATTAATAATACACCTTTATTTTTAAATAATTAAATATAACATTAAATGCTTGCGTCACAGAACCTTTATTTGTTATATTAAAATAATATAAAAAAGTTAAAGATTTTTAATAAAAACATGAAAAAAATAACACAAACAAAATTAAGGGTTCCTTACGGGTACTCAGTACACGGACAAGAAGAAATTGACGCTGTAGTTGAAGTTCTAAAAAAAGGAACAGCTTTAAGTGAAAAAACTATAGAATTTGAAAACAAAATAGCTAAAATGTTTGGTAAGAAATATGGAATCATGGTCAACTCAGGATCTTCTGCTAACTTACTTGCTTTTGAAATATTAAACCTACCAAGGGGTTCTGAGGTAATAACCCCAGCTTTAACTTTTGCAACAACTGTTGCACCTATAGTACAAAAAGGTCTTGTTCCTGTATTTGTCGATGTTGATCCAAATACTTATATCGTAAACTTAGACCAAGTCAAAAAAGCTATAACAAAGAAAACAAAAGTTTTAATGATTCCATCACTTATGGGTAACATTCCAAATATGGAAGAATTAGCCGCTATAGCTAAAAAACATAAACTAACTTTTATAGAAGACTCCTGTGACACATTGGGTGGTAAATATAACAAAAAGCCAACCGGTTTATACTCCCACATCTCAACTACAAGTTTTTATGGATCACATATAATAAACGGTGCCGGAGGAGGAGGAATGATAATGGTAAATGGTCCTAAGATGGTTGATAGACTAGTAGTTTTGCGTGGATGGGGTAGACAGTCATCATTATTTGGAGAAAAAGAAAATTCAGAACTAATAAAAAATAGATTTAAAGGAAAGATAGGAAATATTCCTTATGATAACAAGTTTATCTTTAGTGAGGTCGGATATAATATGTTACCACTTGAATTATCTTCTGCTTTTGCGCTATCTCAAATGAAAAAGCTTCCAGGTTTCTTAAAAGCAAGAAGAGATAACTTCGATGATTTATTTAAATTTTTCTCAAGTGAAAAAATGAGTAAATATTTCATACTACCAAAGCAAACAGAAAAAACAGAGACTGCATGGCTTGCATTTCCTCTCATTATAAGTCCAAAGGCTCCTTTTACAAGATTAGATATCGTTAAATTCTTAGAAGAAGAAAACATACAGACAAGACCCGTCTTTACAGGAAACATCTTAAAACAACCAGGTTTCAAAAAAATAGAACACAGAAACGCAGTGCCGAACTTCCCTAATACAGAGTTAATAATGAAAAATGCTTTTGTTGTTGCTTGTCATCATGGACTAAACAGAGAACAAATAGATTATCTAAAATCGAAATTTGAAGAGTTTTTATCAAGGTTCAAATAAAATGAAAATTCTTGTAAGCGGAGGAACTGGTTTTGTTGGAAAAAACCTTATATTAAGATTGTTGGAAAAAAAACATGATGTTTTCTTGATCGGAAGATCGTCTAGTAATTTTGATTTTTTAAAAAATAAAAAAGTTACTGTATATAAATTTGATGATGATATAAACAAATTAATGAGCTTCATGAAAAAAGAACAGTTTGATGGTGTTATACATCTTGCTTCTTTTGTTATCACAAATCACGAAAGCAAAGATATAGACAGTTTAATAAAATCAAATATATTATTTCCAAATCAATTATTAGAAGCCGCTGCCAAAAATAACGTACCTTGGTTTATAAACACTGGCACATATTGGCAACACTTCAAAAACAAAAAATACTCCCCTGTTAATCTTTACGCAGCAACCAAACAAGCGTTTGAAGACATTGCACAATATTATATAGAAACATCCAAAACAAAATTTATCACAATAAAATTATGTGATAATTTTGGACCACTAGATTCTAGAAAAAAAATATTCAACTTATGGTTAGACATATTAAGAACTGGTAAAAAACTAGAAATGTCTCCAGGAAAACAAATACTAGATGTGAGTTATATAGACAACATAATAGACGGATATCTGCAATTAATTAAATTAATATCACAAAAAAATAACACAATAAAATCTGGAACCGTATTCTCAATCAATTCCAAAGAAAAAATAACCCTCAAAGATTTTGCCTATTTAGTAGAAAACATTAGCAAAAAGAAATTAAATATAAACTGGGGAGGAAAAAATTATAGAGACAGAGAAGTAATGCTACCTAAAAATGTAGGATTAAAAATACCTGGATGGAAGCAGAAAATATCATTAAAAGAAGGGGTTCGTATTTCACTTAAAAAAGAAGGTTTAATAAAATAAAAGCCCCACAAATCGGGGCTTTTTAATTCAAACAGAGGTGACTTTTTCGTGATAAAATGATCCCCCCCTTCTCCCATACCAAACAACTCTCTTGGCATATTCAGCCAAATCGCCAGAAAAAAATTGTTCACTGGAAGCAATATATTTTTTCGACACATCTGAAAAAGAAACACTGTCATTCTTACCAGAAACAAAATCAGGTATATTAGAAAACAATCTAAACCTATCTTCATTATTATATGGATCTTTGATTAAATGTTTCTGATAAAAAACAAGTTCATCGACAGTTTCCACATTAAGTTCTTTTGAAGAATTAGACCACAACCAAGAAACAAAATCTTTCATCTCTTGATAGAAAACATCTTTTTGCACAACAAAATTCAAAAAAGATATTTCCTCAAGTGGCCAATAAATATTTCCAAACCTTGAATCAACACAATCAAGCCTATTTCCAGACACAGCATCAGTAAGAACTTTCCTGATTCTCAAAATTTCTTTTGCAATGAAAGATTCTGGTTTCAAATTCAAAAAATACCAAAGCATCTTTTCATAAAAAGAGCTGTACTTTAAAGCAAAATATTTATGAAAGAATATAGATATACCTTTTGTTAAACCAAGACAATGAAAGCATTGAATGGCCCAATAAAACATATAAGTATTAAGCCAGTCTTCATGTGGCATATACTTAGTCCCAACAATTACATCGTTGTATTCAGTTATATCAGAAGAAGGATTGCTGTGGGCCGTAAGTAGTGGCATCTTAGCCGTAACAATTCCATGTAAATATATGTAATCTGGATGACCCATTTCAGAGTTGGGTAACACAGTACATGCATGTACATATAGATTTATTGAATCAGGTTGCTCATTAAGAAGTGTATCAACACCATCAAGAGAAGTTTGATAGGTTTCTCCAGGCATACCCATAATAAGTTCCGTGTATGTAGATATCCCAGCCTCTCTATAACGATCCATAAAACCAGAAAAGCTTTCTATCTTGATGTTTTTACGCCTAATTAAAGCCAGTGTTCCATCATCCATGCTTTGAAAAGAAAGAGTTGCTCCTTTATTCATGCCAGCATCATTTAGTAATCTTGCTATCTCAAAAACTCGATCATTACTCTTTTTTGCAGTACACATACGAAAACTAACAGGATAACCACCATTTCTTTCCCTTATTTCTATGAGAGAACGAACGAGTTCTAAATCTCTCGTGAAAATTCCATAATTTGCATCACCGTTAAATAGATATTCAATTTTATGCTCAGCAAACCATTCAAGCTCAGACACTATTCTGTCTTCACCAAAAGTAACAACCTTACTATACGTACTCCCACCCCAGTCACAAAATGTGCACTGATAGGGACATCCACGATTAGTCTCTTGGGTAACATTAAGGGAAAAACCCTTATCAAGAAGAAAATCGAAGACACCTGAGGTATATGGTGAAGGTAATGTAGAAAGATCTTTAATTCTTACACTTGGCAAAGTTTTAAAAGTATCACCGTTTGGCATCTTTACACTAAGACCAGGTATCCTTGTGAAATCACAATTAGGAGACAATATTTCAAGTAAAATATCCTTAAAAGCAATTTCCCCTTCATGATGAACCATAATGTCTATGAAAGGATACTTATGGAAAAATCCTTCAGACATATTTGGAACATGTGTTCCACCAAAAACAATAAGACAGGATGGAAATTTTTCTTTAACCAAAGAAGCAAGAATTAAATTATACTCCCAATTCCATATATAGGAAGACAAACCAAATACATTTAGCCTTTCAATTCTGGAGACAATTTCTTCTGGGTCATCCCTAGAAAAAAGAGGGTCCATAAAAAAGAAACCTTCTTTAATCTCAGGAAATGTATTTGCGTAAGCCTGTAAAGAACCAACAGCATACGGGACAAACACATTGTTTCCATAACGAAAATTAACCTGAGCCAAAAGTACCACCCTTTTATTGACAGAACCAAGAACTTCATTTAATGTTTCCATTTCAAATCCTCCGAAAGTTTAAAAGAGCTGCGACTAAACTAAATACTACCATCTAGAAAAAATAAATCAAAAAAGTATATTTATAAAAAATAGTGTAGAATATTAATTATAATATACAAAAAATGTTAGAAAAAAATCTATTTAATAGGGTTGGTTACATAGACTCATTAAGAGGTTTAGCGGCTATGATGGTTGTTTTTACACATTCCTGGATTGTGATACCGGAGACATATCCGGCACTATTCCATCAAATAGTAGGTGAGGGTGCGCGAGGCGTTCAACTGTTCTTTATAATAAGCGCTTTTACTTTGTTTTTAAGTTTAGAAAAACTTAATTACACAGGCCAAAAAGATTTACTTTTATTATATTTTATAAGAAGATTTTTTAGGATCGCTCCTCTTTTTTATTTTGCAATTTTAATATCTCTTATATTTAAATATTTTTTACCACATTTTGATCACTTAACAATAAAAAACTCGTTTTTAGACATACTAACATCAATTACTTTTACTAATGGTTTTTTTCCAACAATGTTTGATAGTCTTGTACCCAATCAGTGGACAATAAGTGTTGAGATGTTATTTTATGTTTTTGTTCCTTATTTATTTATAAAAGTAAATACTTTTAAAAAATCTGTGAGGCTCTATGTAGTGACATCTTTTATAACTCTTATTCTTTCTATGTTATTCATATTTGCAGGAAAAGACAACCCACACGAATGGGTAAACAAAATTTATTTTATAATATATACATCTTTTCCGTTTCAGTTGCCTAATTTACTTTTAGGAATTGTTTACTTTTTTGTAATAAAGGAAGGTAAAAGTTATAAAGATGTATTAGGGGTTCTTTCTTGGGCATCAATACAAACAATTATATTTGGAATATACCAAAAAATTATAGTAAACAAATTTGACATATCAATGATTAGTCCAAGAATTCAAGTAGAAACTATTTTATTTATATTATTAATAATATTTATCACAAAAAACAACTTTCCTTTTATAAACAATAAAGTAATGAGGTATATAGGTAAAATAAGTTACGGTAGTTATCTTTTACATTTCTTTGTACTGGTTATAATAGGTAGATTAATTAATTCTTTAGAATTATTTAATGAATTATCGATATATTATAAATTTATAATAATGTCTACTGTCTGTTCTATTTCAACAATATTTATTGCCTCTATAACATATAAATACATAGAATCACCAGGTCAAAAATTAGGACTAAAGGTCTTTAATTTTTTAAAAAATAAACAACCATAAAATGATAAAAAGGATTTTATTTTATATAAAAGAAAAAAGCTCTCACCCGGGCATAAAAAAGCACACAAAAAATATTGGTTGGATGATGCTTGCAAAAATTGGTGGAATGACTATATCTTTTATAGCAACAGCGTATATCGCCAGAAACCTGGGCCCAATTAACTACGGTGAACTAAGTTACGCCATTTCTTTTGTAATGTTATTTTCTTTTATTGCATCATTTGGTATAGACCAAATACTTTATCGAGATATAATTTTATATCCAAATAAAAAAAATGAACTTCTTGGAAGTGCCATAGCTTTACGCCTAATAACATCCACATTCTCGATAATCATAACATCTATTGCGGTCTTTTTATTTTCACCAAGAGACGTATCTTTCTTCCTAATTTTTATCATAAGCACATCTTCATTATTTGGATCATTTCAATTATTGAGCTACGAATTCCAAGCAGAAGTAAAAGCAAAATACACATCTATCCTAATTCTGATTGTAACCATAACATTAAATATTTTTAAAATTATGACAATATATTTTGGTGGCGGAATTATATATTTAGCAACCATTGTTATTCTTGAACCAATATTCTACTCTGTAGGTTACTTATATTTAAAAAATAAAATATTTTTTGATTTACATCTTCTTAAATACACAAAAGAGACAACTCTTAGAATATGTAAGGATTCATACCCTTTAATATTCGCATCTGCCTTCTATGTTATCTACTCAAGAATAGACCAGGTAATGCTTAAAAACATGGTTAATGCTAAAGCTGTTGGTCTTTATGATGCAGCAGTAAGAATGTCCGAGGTATTTTACTTTATACCGCAAATAATACTAATGTCTCTATTTACTGTAATCATTAATTCTAAAAAAGAATCAAATGAATTATATAATAAAAGGAGTAGAAAACTATTTTTCTTTCTTGTTTTTTTATCATTTATAATAGCAATTACAACAACTTTGATTTCAGACAAATTAATAAGAATTGTATTTGGACAAGAATTTAATGAATCAATTTCTATTTTTAATATTTATATTTGGAGTAATGTCGGGGCTGTTCTTAATATGATATCTCAACAAATTCTTGTATCAGAAAATATGACAAAATATATTTCTATAACTACGTTTTTTGGCATGACAACGAATGTATTACTAAATTTAATATTAATACCTATATATGGACCACACGGTGCAGCTGTTGCCACATTAATTTCATACTGTATACCATTTCTATCAATGCTATTTTTTAAAAAAACAAGACACTTAATTAAACAAGTTATATTTTAAATACAACTTATTTAAAAAATTAAAAATTTTAATATAAAAAACATGAAAGAAATTAGACCATTACTTAGCATCTGTATACCAACATACAACAGAGCAAACTGCATAGGCACCTGTTTAGATAGTATTGTCTCTCAATTTGAGGATGAACATATCAAAAATAATACAGAAATCGTAATATCAGACAATGGCAGCACAGACAACACAACAGAAATAGTAAAAAAATATCAAGAAAAATACAATAATATATTCTATTTTAGAAATGAAAAAAACTTAGGCTTTGACAGAAATGTTGTGAATGTTATAGAAAAGTCAAAAGGAGTATACTGTTTAACAATAGGAGATGATGATGCATTTTTTGAAAATTCAATAGGTAATATACTTACTAAGTTAGAAAATAGCAATACTCCATTTTATTCTCTAAATTTTTGGGGATATGATGGTGAATTAAAAAATCCTATTCTAACAAAACCAAACATGGCACCAGCCGATGACATACACTATCAGAAACTTTCTGATTATATAAAATCAATAAACGAATATACAAATATGGTTGGCATGTTTGTGGGACTTTCTATACAGCTTTTTTTAAGAGATCCTTGGATAGAATTTAAAAATAAAGAAAAATTTTTTGACACACAAATTATACACATGTACATAAATTTAATAACCTTTAAAGATAAACCATTCACAATAATATCTAAACCAACCATAAAAACAAGATCTTCTAACATACGATGGGAATCCTTTACCGGTCTAGAAAAAGTAAATAATCGTATTAAAGAAACAATAAAAACAACAAAGTGGATAATGGACAACTTCAATATAAAAATACCAAATTATAAAATATATACATACTTTTATGTAAGAGAATATTGGTTTACTTTAAAAGAAATTATAAAAGCCTTCTTGTATAAGATCGGACTTGGTATTATTATTAATATATACAGAAAAATAAGATAAAAATGAAAAACAATATAACTTTTGTACTTGTAACATACAATGAAGAAAAAAGGGTTAAATACGCATTAAAAAATTTTTTAGGCTATGGTGATATTATTATCATGGACGGCGGAAGCACCGACAGAACACAAAAAATAGCTGAAAGTTTTGGTGCTAAATTTTTCTTAAGACCAGAAAGAACAAAAGCAAACTCAGAGACTTTTGAAAACATGAATTTTCTAAAAGAAAAAACGGAAACTGATTGGATATATTGGGGTTATGTAGATAATATAGCACCAAAAAGTTTAGTAGAAAAAATGGTTGAAATCGCAAACGATAATAAATTTAAAATTGTAGATATACCTCTATACACATATCTTTGGGGAAACACTAACCACTACGCCCACAAAGGTTACTCTCCACTTTTGTATAATAAAAATTATGTAGATTTTTCAAAAAATTATATACATGGATTAGGTGTTTTTACTGGCAACAAAAAAGATCGCCTAGTCCTTCCTAATAAAGAAAAATATGCACTAAAACATTTTAGTACGTATGACGAGAAAAAATTTGTTGCTGGTTACATGAAATATGCAGAATTAGAATCCCAAGAAAAGTTTAACCGCGGTGAAAAATTTAGTTTAATAAAAACTATTGCAGCAATGCTTAGATATTTCCTTATGTATATTGTTTTTGGTTTTAAAAACGGAAAACTTGGTTTACTTGTAGCTTTAAATTATGCATTTTACAGGCTGATGACATACACCAGACTATACGAATTAGAAAATAATATAACATTAGAAAGAATAGAAGAAAATTACAGTAAAAAAAAGGAAGCTCTCCTAAAAGATTTTTAATTATGGACAAAATACTATCAAGTAAAATAACACATAAAATAAGAAACATTACCCCCCTTTTTATAAGGCAAAAAATTGGTCCAACTCTTGCCTTTTTGTTTTACATATACAGAACAAAAATAAATAAAAATTATAAAAAACCAAAAGTATTATCTATAGAGGATACAATAAACAAAGTTATAAATGAAAATTTATCTGTTATAAGATTTGGAGACGGAGAAATATCTCTTATAGACGGCCTAGATCTGGCATTTCAAAAATATAACCAAGATCTAGTAAAAAAAATAGAGAAAATTATAAAAATAAAAAATAAAAAACTTTTAATTTGCATACCTGGAATATGGGAAAACCTAGATACATTAATGAAATACGCTTATCATTTTAATATGCACCATGTGTACAGATACAAACACATATGGAACAACCTAATATCATACGAGGAAACATATGGAGACACAAACATGACAAGACATTATCTTGGATATAAAGATAAAAGTAGGGCCAGAGAAAATTTTAATAAACTTTTCTCTATTTGGGAAAACAAAGATGTTGTTCTCATAGAGGGAGAAAAAAGTAGGTTAGGTGTAGGTAATGACATGTTTGATAAAACAAAATCAATGAAAAGAATATTATGTCCACCAGAAAATGCTTACGATAAATACGAAGAAATAAAAAAGGAGACTTTAAAAATAGAAAAAGATAAACTTATACTTATTTCCCTTGGGCCAACAGCTAAAGTTTTGGCATATGATTTATTTTTGGAAGGATATAGGGTTATAGATATTGGTCATATCGATATGGAATATGAAATGTTCTTAAGAAAACAAAACAAGCAGACAGAAGTTCCTTATAAATACTTTAATGAAATACACGCAAGAAACCCCGAGGAATGTAAGGACGAAAACTATTTAAACCAAATAATAAAAATTATAAAATGAAAGAAATAAAAGTTAAATTTTGTAACCATGATCCAGAAAATGAGTATTCATATGGTCACTTTTTTATAAAAAAATTAGAAAAAAAATATAAGCTAAACTTTTCTGATAATCCAGATTATATATTTTATAATGAAACATCTACAGATCATTATAAATACGATGGCATAAAAATATTCTTTACTGGTGAAAATATATCACCCAACTTTAATGACTGTGATTATGCAATAAGTTATGATCATGTAAACTTTGAAGATAGGCATTATCGTCTCCCTATGTACTTGGTAACAGTTTTTTATAACAAAGATGATCTATTACTTGCTGGTGATAATTATCTAAAAAATAAACAAAATTTTACAAAAGAAGACATTAAAAAGAAAACTGATTTTTGTAGTTTTGTGTATTCTAATTATAGATCAGACAATAATAGAAAAAGGTTATTTGATAAAATAAGTGAATACAAAAAAATAAACTCAGGTGGTACATACTTAAATAACACTGGAAGTAATATAAAAAACAAACTAGAATTTGAAATGAAACACAAGTTTTCAATAGCGTGTGAAAACTCATCCCGTTCTGGGTATGTAACAGAAAAAATAGTAGGGTCTCTTGTCGCAAATACAATTCCGATATATTGGGGCAGTCCAAGCATAGGAAAGGAATTTAATACGAAAAGATTTATAAATTGCCACGATTACGAATCTTTGGATGAGATACTAAATAAAATAAAAGAATTTGATGAAAACGATGATCTTTATATAAAAACTATCAACGAACCATACTTCGTGGATGATTTTGATTATGAAAATATAAAAAATGGTTTTGATTTATTTTTAGAAAATATAATTAATCAACCAATAGATTTAGCTAAAAGAAGAACAATTAACCCGATAAAAGCATTGGAAATAAAAGAAAATGAAAAAATGATAGAAAAATTTACCAAAAGAAAACTCCTCATTAGAAAATCTGCTGCATTTTTATATAAACCATTTAAAAAAATAAAATTACTAGAAAAAATAAAACATGATTACTTTTCTGTAAAATAATATGACTTTAATTATTTTGAACAAATCACCTGTTGTTAATTTTTTCTCTAAAGAATTATATAAAATCTTTTTAAGAAAAATTATTGGAAAAAATAGAGGACCAAATGGTGTAACCGAAAGTATTATTCGTGGTTTAAATGAATTAAATTATGAATATAAATTAAACCCAAATACAAAAGAAATAAATAGTGGAGATGTGATTTGGGTAAATGAAAGTATAGAAGCACTAAAATGGGCTATTAATTTTAAGAAAGAAACACAAAAACTTGTCGCTGGGCCTAATCTAGTAATATTTCCAACAGATGAAAATGAAGTACTGTGTGGTAAAAACATAGACATAATACTTCAGCCGTCAGCCTGGACCAAAGATCTAATGTCATCAATAAAACCTGAACTAGAGAAAAAAATCAAAATCTGGCCAGCTGGTGTTTTTGTACCAAATAAAACAAATATTATAAAAGATATTAATGTTTTAATTTATACAAAAAATAATTCCAAAAAAGAACTATTAGAAAAAATTAAAAATAAGCTAAAAGAAGATAACAAAAAAGTAGAAACGATTGATTACGGTACTTTTAAACAAAAAGAATACTTTGATTTACTTGAGCGTTCAGAAATGATGATATATATAGCAAACAGTGAATCTCAGGGTCTAGCCTTACAAGAAGCTTGGGCAAGAAATATACCGACACTTGTATTTGATAAAGAAAAATTTGAACACAATGGGAAAACATTTAAATACGAAAAAATAAGCGCACCTTATCTTAATGAAGAATCTGGTATGTTTTTTAAAGAAAATGATTTTATTGAAAAATATAATGAATTTATATCAAAAATAAATAGCTTTAAACCAAAAGAATATGTTATAAATAATTTATCTGATAAAGTTTGTACTCAAAAATTCTTAGAAATTATAAACAACAAATAAACATGTTAATCATAAAAATAAAATCTGGTTTAGGAAATCAACTTTTCCAATATGCTTTTGGAAAAGCTTTATCCTTAAAAAGAAATGAGCCTATAAACTTAGAAATATCATACTTTGAAAACCAGCCAGAAAGGGATGCGAAAAGAGATTATTTGCTTGATAAATTTAACATAAAAGCAGATTATGTGCCCGAAGAAATATCTAAAAAATATAATTCTAACCTAAGAATTTTTATAAGAAAATTATTTTGGAAAATTAAAAAAATAGATGCATATAAATACTACGAAGAATTTTTAAACTCTAAAGCAACTTATCACGAAGGTTATTGGTTAAACGAAAAATATTTCTCAAACATAAGAAAAGAAATAGAGAAAGACTTTAGTTTAAAAGATGAACCAAAAGCTGAGACTAAAATAGTATTAAACGAAGTAGAGAACTGTTTACAAAAAAACAAGCAACCTGTTTCTCTAAACATAAGACGCGGGGACTTCGTTACTAACCCAAACTCAGCATTTAATGGTGTACTTGGATTAAACTATTATCAAAAAGCTATAGAAACCTTGAATGAAAAAAATATAAAAGATATCTGTCTTTTTATTTTTTCTGATGATATAGAATGGGCAAAAGAGAATTTAAAATTCCAAAACCAAATGTGTTTTGTTTCTAATCCAAAAATACCAGATTATGAAGAATTAATGATTATAAGCAAATGCTCACATAACATAATAGCTAATTCAACTTTTTCTTGGTGGGGTGCATGGTTAAACAAAAACCCAAATAAAGTTGTTATAGCACCATTTCAGTGGCTAAAAGAGAGAAATGTAGAGGAATTAGATATTTTACCAAAAGATTGGATAGCTATTAACAATTAAAGATATACCTAAATATAGCTAAAATTCTTACCCTTATAGATGTAAAAATCATGTGAGTGTTTTTCTTTTTGGTTATTTGATTTTCATGTATACGATAATAAAGTAAAGGTTCTTGAATATTCCCTGTTTTATATTTAAAGACTATTCTTGTCCATAATTCATAATCTTCAGCATGTTTGAAATCCTTATACAAACCAACTTCATCTATAATAGATCTTTTAAACATAACAGATGGATGCACAAAAGGATTATGTAAAACAGTAAATTTCTTTATGTCACTACTTTTTTCTGGGCGAATTATTTTACCAGTTTCTTCCCCTTTTGAATTTATGATAACAGCATTTGACCCACACAAATCAAGATTATTTTCTTCTAAATATTTCATTTGCTTCTCTAATCTATCTTTGAAACATATATCATCTGCGTCCATTCTAGTAATATATTCTCCTTTAGAATTTCTTATCGCTTCATTTAAGGATTCTATAACCCCTCTATTTTCTCTTGAAATAATTCTTATTCTATTATCCTTATTACTTAATTCATTTAAAATATTTAAAGAATTGTCTGTAGATCCATCATTAACTATGATAACCTCAAAATCCTTCTCTGTTTGATTTAAAACACTTTCTATGGCTTCTTTTATATATTTCTCTGCATTAAATACAGGTATAATAACACTTATTTTTGGCATATATTAAAACCATTATATATAATTTAAATAAAAAAAGTAAATATTTAAATTAAAACAAAAAAATACTATAATAATATGTAATGAAAAAGTCTAAAAATAAAATACTTGTTACGGGTGGTGCCGGCTACATAGGTTCTCACGTTGTAAATGAATTATTGAAAAACGGCTTCGAGGTTGATGTTGTTGATATTTTTTTAGAGTCAAAAGAAAATATCATTAAAAATAAACTTGTTAAATATCACAACATAGACATAAGAAACAAAAACAAATTAAACATTTTTTTCAAAAAATCAAAACCAGATATTGTCATGCATTTTGCGGCATTATCAAAAGTACCGGAATCAACTAAAAAAGTTTATGAATACTACGAAACAAACATAATCGGAGGAATAAATATTTTAGAATGCATGAGAGAAAATAAAGTAAACAAAATAGTGTTTTCCTCCTCTGCTTCTGTTTACGGAGAACCAAAAAAGAAAACAATAGACGAAAGTCACCCCAAGAACCCGACAAGTCCTTATGGAAACACAAAATTAATTTTTGAAATGATCTTAGGAGACTATTACAAAGCTTATGGTATATCATCAATATCTTTACGATACTTTTGTGCCGCTGGTGCTGATTTTTTGTCAGGATTAGGAGAATATCACAATCCAGAGACACATGTTATTCCGTCTATAATAGAAACTATTTTAGGAAAAAGAAAAGAGTTTTTTGTTTATGGAGACAACTACAAAACAAAAGATGGTACGGGGGTACGAGATTATATACATGTTTTAGATTTATCTAATGCACATATATGCGCAATGAAAAAAATATTTGAAAAAGAGAACATTTATGAACATTATAATCTTGGCATAAACAAAGGATTTTCTGTTATGGAACTTATAAAAACAACAGAGAAAATATCTGGTAAAAAACTGGATTTTAAAATAAAAGAAAGAAGACCTGGAGACCCATCAAAACTTATAGCCATCTCAAAAAAGGCACAAAAAAATCTTAACTGGAAGCCAAAATTTACAAAAATAGAAGATATAGTACTGTCTACTTTTAACAGTCTAAAGAACAAATGAAAACTTTTAAATTAGAGAACTTTACCCGCGGCTGGATTGTTGGTGATTTTGAACCAAGTATTATAAAAACAAAATATTTTGAGGTTGCTGTTATGTATTTTAAAAAAGGAGATAAAGGAGACAAACATTTCCATAAAATAGCCGAAGAAATAACTGTTATAACAAGTGGTGTATTTAAAATAAATAATCAAATTTTTAAAGCTGGAGATGTAATACTTCTTAATCAAAATGAAGTGTACGAGGAAGAATGCCTAGAAGACGGATCACAAACAGTAATAAAAACACCATCTGCAAAAAATGATAAATTTTTAGTTAATTAAACTTAAAATCTTTGCCTTCAAAAACTTTCTCATCTTTAAATCAAATAAAGAGAGCAAGAATGAGACAATAATCAAAATAACCAAAAACAAAACAGAAAAAATAGTTACAGAACCATATTCCCCTGTGTGTTTAGAAATAATTGTATCCCCTATTTTCCAATGCAATAAATAAAGTGGGTAAGTTATACCACCCAAAATAAAGCAGATTTTACTAAATGTTTTCCCTTTAGCGAAGGTAGCATAAGACAATAAAACAAAAATAGGAAAAACTATAAAAAAAGACTCAACTATCATTAATTCATCTAGGTTAAAACTTCCTGTGAAGTTAGTTATTGTTCCAGCTTCTAATTGCACCCTTAATCTATCGCTGACATATATGGGCATAATCGCGGAAATAATTATCGTTGATACATACAAAATTTTTTGTTTCAAATTTAAAAAATTAAACCTATCAATAAGTAATGCAAACATGCCACCAAAAACAAAATATGGGGCAAATCTCACACATAATAATTTAAACAAAATAAATTGATCTACACCAAAGAAAAAACTAAAAAATGAAATAGCTAACCATAAAATAAAAAACCATTCAATTCTTTTTGTCCCAAACAGCCAAACAAAAATACCAATATAAAAATAAAATAATAATTCAAAAGTAAGTGTCCAATATGAACCATCTATCATTTTTTCCATATGCCCATCATTAAACATAAGTAAGCCTATTAAGAAATTTTTAATGGAAATAATGTTATCTTGATAAATCAAAGTAACAATAAAAGTAATAGCTGCACAAATCCAAAATATTGGATAAAGTCTTAAAAATCTACTAATCACATAATCTTTTATCCCCCTACCCAAACTAAAATAAATCACAAATCCAGATATCATAAAAAACAAATAAACCCCTAATTTGCCGTAATGAAATAAAAAAGTGTGGTGTGTCGCAACCGCCAAAGATGAAAAAAATCTAAGTAGGTCAAGTAAAGTAAAATACATATTATCGACTATTATATCATCAAAAATTGATATTGATTAGCCACAACAAAAGACAGCAAACAATTAAAAAACATAAAATGCACTTAACCAAATACTACCTTCCAAATAATTCTCTGTATTTATTTTTTAAATATACTGCGATGCGGGTATCTTTTTGTGGTTTTTCTTTTATTTGATTTTCTTTTATTTCTTTTGTTTCATTTTTTACATTTTTATAAATATTTAAATCTGTTTCTGTCTTATTAACCAACTTATTTTTTATAGATTTTTTTGGGGTAATTGTAGCAACATTAATCAATGAAAAATCCTGCGCCTGCTTTTCTTTTATATTTTCTGATTTATAAACAATAAACAAGCTATTATCTGGATAAAGTAGTCTAACGGTGCTTGATGACGATTTATATATAGACTCAGTTGTATTTGTAGAAAAATTAAGAGCTCTACCAGACAGACGAGTTAAGCCATTAAGTAAGAAAGTATTCTCTGGTATTACATAAAAACTAGAATTAATATCTATAATCCAATTAGATAAATCTACCTCACTACCTGTTTTGTTTTTTATATCAATATAAGCACCTCTTATATCATTACCTATTGATATAATTTCCATATCTGGGTCTGTAACCCTTACTTTTATTTTTGCTTTTTCTATATAACTTTCGTTTTCAGCTTTTACAATCACAGTATAATTACCAGGATACAAATAATGATAATTAACTGTTTTCCCAACTTTTGTTCCGCCGTCTCCAAAAGACCAAGTATAACTTAGACCTTCGATTGATTTGCCACTATTCCCACTTACAGCTTTTACAGAAAACTCTTTGTCGGCACCAGACAGAGCATTTATCTGTTCAGGAACCAAAAGTATAATATCAGAGGACGGAGACACTGTTGTTGTAGGATAAACACTAACACCACTAATAACACTCACACTTTTTAATTCTTCAATGTTTAGAGAGCCGGGTGTAGCCTTTCCTCTAACAAAAGAAGAGGTGGCAAATGACAAAGTACTACCATCATCATTCCCTCCTAAAGAAGTAGAGTAACTGATGGAATCAATTTGATTAAGTGAAGCATCTTTTAAAATAATTAATTCTCCGGAATTAGAAAGTGAAAACGAGCTATCATATAAAACACCAGAGAAGTTTGGATAATCTAATAAAAATTTACTTGGGTTATCAGCTATAATCGCATACTCACTTGGTAAAACAGAGGTGGTCGAAGAATAAGAAGACAAACTGTGATTGGTATTACTTTCAAAAAATTTCCAAGTGGTAAAATTAATACTCCCACCTGTATCATTATAAATTTCTATCCACTCCCTTCCAGTATCTGATCCGGCAGGATCATACATTATCTCCGAAATATAAACCGCCTTTACTTCTATTATTGTAAAAAAATAAAATAATAAAAATAAAAACTTTTTCATAAATTACTCTTCCCCGATAATTTTAAGAAGTAAATCTTTTGGTATTTCTTTTTTGTTTATTATTTCTTCTTTTTTCTTTTCTTCAGCCTTTGGTTCAATTTTTATTTCTTTTTCATTAGTTTCTTTTGAAGAGTTTTCAGCAAGGGCTTTTGCTAAAGCATCCTTAAGAGAAGTCGCGGGTTTATTGTCATCAAAAGTTATAGGTCTTTCATTTCTTTTTTGTCTTTCTTCTATTTCTTTCTTTTTAAGATTATTCCTATCTACTTCATCTTTGGTCGGCATAACATTCACAGCCTCTTTTATAAAAGGTTTTTTATATTCTTTATCCTTATTATAATTATTGTTGTAATTATTATTTTTGTAATCAGTTGTCTTCTTCACAAAAACAGGCTCTTGCCTTTCTTCTTTTACTTTTACAAACACCTCCCCTTCCTTTTTAATTGGTTCAATTTTATATTTTGGTTTATAAAACTCTCTAATTTCCTCCTCAACCAAAGAAACCGGCTTAGTATATTCTTTTCTGGAGTTTGCTATAACAGCATCCGAGTAAGTGACTGCAGGTTTTTCAGAGATGTTCAAAGTTCTAGCAGAAAAAGGCTGAGATCCAACACCGTCAATCATTAACCTTAAATAAATTTGTCTTGCGGACAAGTTTACAATATCATCTGCCGTAAAAACTGGCGCAAATTCTTTTTCAAAAATTTCTGCATCTGTTGCCCCAACACGAAAGGTAATCATCGTTCCAACGTTTCCAAAAACAGCCGCCTTAACTTCGTCTTCCATTTGCTCTACATATTGATGAGCTACAGTTAAAGCAAGATGATACTTACGTGCCTCTGACAAAATAGAAGCAAAAGATTCATTGGCAAAATTCTGAAATTCATCCACATAAAAATAAAATGCTGGCAACTTCTCCAAATTATAAGGGCCAACATCGGCACGTGACATAGCTGCTAAATAAATTTTTGTAATCAAAAACTGCCCAATCAAATTAGCGTTGCCTTCACCAACTTTTCCTTTTGAAAGATTTACAATCAAAATCTTTTTTGTATCCATTAACTCTCTTAAATCAAAACTGGTTTTGTTTTGGCCTAAAATATTTCTAATAAGTGGATTACCAAAAAATTGACCAACTTTGTTTTGAATAGCTGGTGCTGCCTCTTGGGCAAACTTATCAGTATAATTAGCATATTCATTAGTCCAAAAATCTTTTACAGTTGGGTCTGTGATATTTGAAATAATAAATTTACGATATTCTTTGTCAGTTAGCATTCTATTTACACCAAGAAGTGTCTGCCCTTCATTTTCAAGTAAGGCAAGAATAATATTATTCAATATATATTCCATTCTGGCAGACCAAGCGTCTTTCCAAATCTTTTTAAAAGAAGCCATTAATCCATTAGCTACCAAATGGCGCTTATTGTAATCAACTTTTTCTAACATGTTAAGACCAATTGGATGTTCATCATCAAATGGTGCGAAATAGACAACATCTTTTATTCTGTGTTCCGGTATAAAATCAAGTAGTTTCTCAGCTGTACCTCCGTGTGGGTCAATAAAACAAAGACCTTCTCCATTTTGTATATCTTGAATGGATAAATTTTCTAGTAACGTAGACTTACCCATACCTGTTTTACCAATTATGTAAGTGTGTCTGGTTCTATCTTTATCTTTAATACCAAAAGTTACAGATTTGTTTCTATAATCAATCTGGCCTATATAAGTAACTTTATCAGGGTTATTCATTAATTTTTATTATAACAAGAATATTAGTTTTTTGATTATAGATAAATAAAAGAAATGTAGATAACTTTACTTGAAACAATTTCTAATTTTTAATTATTAATTTCTAATCAATTTTTAATATTTAAAATTGGCACATTGATTAAAAATTAGAAATTGAAAATTTAAAATTTTCATTAAAAACTACCAGCTTTTAACGCACTCGGAGTATATTTGTTAGATGGGTCCCAAAGCATCCAGGAATTTATTTTTAGTCTATAACCAGCCTCAATTTGAGCTCTAACCATTTCTGCTGTATAAGTTGCCCCCATGTCAAAATCCTGATACCAGGGCCTTAATTTATTAACAACAGTAGAAGTAGACCACCCGGTGCTAGAAGCCACCTCCTGGGCCAATTTTAAGCCTCCCAGCATAGAATAAGTGATTATTTCTCCTGGGTGTTCAGCTGGGTTTTTAAAATTATTAGTACCTGAATAAAAATGAGACGGGTAGACCATTGGCGCCACATAATCAAAATAAGTGAGTGCGTCACGTAAATCTTGACCCAATGTTTTTGTTTCATTTTCGTTTACCAAAATAATTCCAAAAACATCTCCTGATATTGGTATACTTTTTACACTAAATTCATCATGTAAAAATTTATAAAAATCTTTTATGATTCCCCTTTTGTCCAAAACTGCCCTCTTTCCAGATACAGGAAAACTCATGACACTCAACTTACCATCTGTTGGGAATCTTATATAATCATAATTAAGTTCATCAAATCCCATATCGTATGATTTGTGTCCTATTTCTGCCAAATATTGCCACATCTGCATAGACCCAGAATCAATCCACGGCACACCCTTATGATCACGCCAAACATCTCCTGTGTTTATATTTTTAACAGCAAGATTTGGATGTAATTTTACATAAGCCGGATCCTGAAAAGCAGATATTCTAGCAATTACATAAATGTTTTTCTCATGTAATTCTTTTATAAACTCTTTTAAATCTTTTACCCTACCATCCCAAGACAAAACACCAGTGTTATCTTTTACATCAATAACTATCGCATTTAATTCTGTCTTGTCTATCAAATCAACTATTCTTGATCTCACAGAAGGTGTCCCCGCCACCCAAGAAGAAATATAAACCGCCTTCACAGACTCTGGTGTTTTAATATGAGTAACTAATTCTTCGGTTGTCGTTGATAAATTTGAATCAGCGGTAGAGGTAGGAGATATAACGGAGAGAGGTTTTTCATCGTCAGCCAAAACTTTATCTATTACGTTTTTCTTTATTATAATTGTTGTTGTAGATATATTATTTCTTTTTTCTTCTATATAAGAATTAAATTTAGGGGAAGATTCCACAACTTTATCTTCAACATGAATAAACCAACTAAAAATAATTACGACTAAAGTAATAAAAGCGGCTTTTATTTTCATGAATTATGAAACATTGTTTTCGATTGTGTTTGTAGATGTATGAATATCGGTATTAGTATGTGTGTGCTGATGTGTATGACTGTGTTCTGTTTTATTTTGTTTTTTCTTTAAATCTAAAGTACTAATAAACAAAAAAGCTCCAGCAAAAATAAAAACTATATCCTTAAAAACTCCAGGTATAAAAATAAATGGAGAAACTATTGCAAGTATTGCTACTGTTCTTTGTATTCCAAGTGGTGACATAATAAGATCAGTTTACAGTTTTTAGTTTAAAGTTTCAAGTTAAAAATATAAAAAATAAAACAGGAAGACTTAATCTACCTGTTTAAATAAATTTACCCTAATCAAAATGTCTTAAAAAGACCATCTCGCCAGAGCTCAATAATTCTTACGTACACATCTCTAGACATTGATATTTTACCTTCTCTATTAGCAATAGAATAATTAGAAATCAAAACATCAACGTACAAATAAGATTTATTTGATTCTGTTGTTCTAATGTGGCCAACAAATTCAAAAAGGCTGTCATTAACCCTTTTAGATTCAACTATAGCAACAGGCAACTGAATATTGTGGTGCTCGCCAACATCTCCCGTTGGCCAATCACGATTTTTTCCTTTAGTACAAGTTGGAATCCTTACATGAAACAAAGGTGCGCGATCACGCAAATGTTCTACAGTGTCCGCAAAATGACAATGTTCTATAACTTGAAGATTTGGCCCACGAGAAATAGTTCTACAAACAGTAGATACGATTTCAGGCGGGAGAACTGCTTCAAATTCGCCGTAGTCAGACTTTATTTCAATTGTTTCTGGTCTTTTGGTTTCCATACGGATCCCCTTTCAAAGAACACTATTGTTACGGTGCAATAGCGACACCCTTACTTGCTTACGCAAATGACCTGGTCCATACGGATACAGGAATTTACAACAATCTAACATACAGTTAAGATATCTCAAAGTGTGTGATTTTGCTTCGCAAAATCACACACTTCTTCGTTCCTGCTTCTTGTTTATTTTTTACTACTCACCTGAAACTATTACCACGAATTCCCCTTTTATGTGATCTTTCTTTTTTAGAAAATAATTTTTTACTTCCTCTGACGTACCTCTTACAACTTCTTCATAAATTTTTGTAAGCTCTCTTGCAACAACGACAGTTCTTCTTTCATCAACAAACTCAAACAATGATTCTAGGGTTTTTTCTATTCGATGAACTGATTCATAAAAAACAGAAGTTGTTTTTGAATCTCTAATTTGTTTAAAGATTGTCTCGCGCCCCTTTTTGTGTGGTAGAAATCCATAAAAAGTAAATTGTGAAGATGTGATGCCAGAAATAGACAACGCTGATATAAGTGCAGACGCTCCAGGAATAGACACAACCTTTACATCAGGTAATTCTTTGTAGACAGTTTCAACAAGCAAAAACCCTGGATCAGAAATTGTCGGTGTACCAGCATCTGTAACTAAAGCAACTTTCTTTCCTTCGTTTAATAAATTAATTATTTTGTTTAAATCTTTTATTTTAGAATTAGCATAAAACACACCAGTTGGTGTGTCTATTTCATATTCTTTAAAAAGTCTTTGTGTTACTGAAGTATCTTCACAAAAACAAAAATCAACGTTTTTTAGAATATCAACAGCTCTATATGTTATATCTCCAAGATTACCAATTGGAGTAGATACAATGTATAATATTCCACCCATAACAACATACTAGCAGAAATCGTCAATAATGTTAATACCTCCCTAATGTCTCATAATATGCGCTAATAATAAAAGGCTTCCGTAAGGAAGCCTTTTTCGAAATCAATTTGGCAAAATAAAATGAAAATTATATTTATCGAATAAATCATAATATCCGTAAGTATCACTACTGAAATCCCCTACTTTTATTTTTTTAAATTTTTCTTTTTCATATTTACTAATACACATGACTGGGTGACCATGCATTTTTTTAATGTATAAATAAATAATAAATCTAAGCATGTGGCAAAATGTACCAGCCAAATCTTTTTCTCTAGAAATACTGTTTAACTGGCTAATTAACTCGTCAGTCTTTTCAATGCAAACGATTGTCTCACTAAAAAACGTAGTTGCACCGAATGATTTCATCCAGGATGGAAAATTAACATTTCTAGTTACATCAAGATGAGCCAGGCCACTTCTTCCCACCAAAGATTCTAACCGTGGTTCTTTTTTGACTAATGTTTCTGACTCAATACAATCAGCTATAGCAAGTGCCGCAAAATAAAAAACGTGAGGCAAAAAACCTTCAGTTATTTTTCTGCGCAAATAATCCAGTATCATTTTATGATGATAATTAAGCCTGACAGAGAGAAAAATAGTTTCGTCATCTTGTTCATTTTCTGAAAATGACAAACCTGTGTCTATATCCATCTTATCCCCCTTAAAAGAACAAAAGACTTATTAGAATCTACATTAAATAACAACAAAAAGCAAAGAAAAAGCCCACTTAGTGTGGGCAAATATATCTGACAAATTAAACAATACTCTCTTCTTCATTTATTAATCTTTTTTCAAAAAAAGTTGCATGTCTGTGACCTTCAATAAAAACAAGTGTACCGATCTTGAAGTCATCACATCTAATAACACAAACTTCAACCGCTTTCACAGTTTGACCTGCACGACTTTTTCTTTCAACAACTTTAAAAAGAGAAACTACCCAAAAATAAACCTTATCTAAAGAGCCTTCTTCAATGCAATAGATTTTATTATCTATTTTATTTCCAATTGTTCTCGAATAAGAATTTGCCAAAGCCATAAGACTTGGGCCATGAGAAAATTCCTGAAGAATAATCTCTTTTGTGTCTGTTTCAATCTCTGACATTTCCATCCCCTTAAAAGAACAAAAAACAAAATTCGCACGAAATCGTGCGCAAATAATTTAGCTATTATTAATAATAACACACTTATTTAAAAAACGCAAATTTTATTTTACAAAATTCACCTCCCTTTCAATTTTTATCCCCGTTTCATCAAAAATTTTCTTTCTTATTTCTTCATCAAAATTATTTATTTCTTCTGTGCTTTCTGTCCCGTAATTTATTAATACAAGTGGTTGACTAGGCCAGGTTCCAACATTTCCCATTCTTACACCTTTCATTTTTGCAACATTATCAATAAGCCAAGCTGTTGGGATTTTTACAAAACCTTTTTCTAAAAAGGAAGGTATGTTTGAGTATTTATTTTTTAATTCCTCAAACTTTTCTTTTGTAACTAAAACATTTTTGAAAAATGAACCACAGTTGGGATATTCTTTATAATCTGGTAACTTTTCCTTTCTGATCCTTATTACTTCTTCTCTTATCTCCTCCACAGAAACATTTTCCTTATTTAATAAATCAAGTGGTTTATAGTTAAGGATTGGATTTCTAATCTTTGATAGTTTTAAAGTTACTTCACATATAATATATCTATCTTTTTCTTTTTTAAATAAAGAATCTCTGTAAGAAAAGTTACAATCTTTATTCTTAAAAATTTTAAATTTATTTTCAAATAAATCAAAAGCTTTTATCTCTTCTAAAACATCTTTTATCTCAACACCATACGCGCCGATATTTTGTACTGGTGCAGCACCAACTGTACCTGGTACATATGACAGATTTTCTATCCCCCACCAATTATTTTTTACAGAGAGTTTTACAATGTCATCAAAAACTTCTCCAGCTTTTACTTTTAAATAAATAAAATCTTTTTCTTCTACCACATCAACACCTTTTAATTCCATTTTTAAAACTAAAAGATTGTCGTCTAATTTATCTGCAAAAAAAGTATTGGTTCCTTCACCCAAAACAATGGTGCGTAAGCCTGCGGCTTGCACCTGTTTAACAACATTTACCAAATCGTCTTCACTTTTAATACTAAACAATTTAGCCAAACCACCCAATCTAAAAGAACAAAAATTTGATAATTTTACCCTTTCAAAAATCATCTTAATTACATGCTGTGCATACTATGATCCATAATCATCTCACCTCCTGGTAAAAGCATAGATATCATGTATATCATCATAAATAACATAAAAATATTTTCTAAAATAAGCCACTTATCAAAAGGAAAAGCTAATTTATTTCCAAGACAAACACATAGAACATTATCCCCTTTTTTAAATGTTCCATACAAGGAAACCAAATTAAACAAAACAAGAAAAAAAGCAAGCGACGTAATTACTAAATTACTTCCAAAAGCCAAAAACCATGTTCCTAAAAATAATTCAACGAAAGGATATAAGGTTGCGTACATAGGAAATCTTTTAGCCAAAAAATCATACTTCTTGAAATCAGTAATAAATGAAGACAGGTTAATTAATTTAAGTAAAGCAAAAACCAAGAAAGCAAAACCCATAAACTTATCCATAAGAACCATGTATGACATATTGTCTGACATAGAATAAGACAAGAAACTAAAGAAAATTATAATTACATAAGCAATAAAAAGTGGATGTATTTTTTTCATGTATATATTATATCAAAGAGTGAAATTTATTTAAAAATAGTATCGTAAACGTCTATCATTGATTCAAAGATTCCATAATCTAATAGTTTTTGCCTATCAAATTCTTCAAAAGAGGAACCTTCTACGTATTCATTATTTTCAAGCAAAACTTTTTCAAAGTTTATTTTTTCTACATCAATGATAAAAACATAGGAAACGGTATGGCAACCTATTTCTTGTGGAATTTGCTCTCTATCTTTAAAACGATGATCTATAAGAGCCACCAATTCTAAATCTTCCTTTTGAAGTAAAATATCTGTCTCTCTTTTGAAACATCTTATTGCAGAATCTTCTTTTGTTTCATTTGCGTACATTCTACCTCCAATAAACCACCATCCATTCATTGGTTTAGCTTTTCTTTTTGCTAAATAAATAGTTTTTTTATTTTTATCTATAATCAAAATATCTGTGCACAAAATCACAAAAGCTCTTAAAGACTTTTCATATTCTTCTTCGGTTAGTCTTGGGCTTATTATTTCTTTATAATCTTTTTCTGTATAACTTTTTGAAAAAATATTCATAGGTTTTATTATAACAAAAGATTGGTATAAAAAAGCAAAAGCAATATCTTAGGGTCGGTCATTACTTTGGTATTTTATTTCATCACCCAGTGATTCATAAAACACTCAAAGTTTTGACCTAAGGAAAAACTGACAAAATTAATAAATAAAAATACTTAAGCTCAATTTTTATTTATTAATTTCGTAGACCAGTTTTTCGTTCGACCCCACCGTAAAGCTAGTTCACAGCTTTACTAGACCGCGCACTAAATAATAAAATCGCAAACCTGTTAGGTTTGCGATTTTATTATTTAGTGCGCGATCTTGGGGTCGAACCAAGGACCTTTCGAGTATCAGTCGAATGCTCTAGCCAACTGAGCTAATCGCGCTTATACATTAAAAATAATGTCTCAATATACTAACACAAAATATGGAATTTAGGAAGTTTTTAAGATGTGAAGTGTATTAGTTCTATTACTAATCTCAGTGTATATTTTTTACCTTCAAAAATTTCTTTTTTATACGGATTTTTGTTTCCCAAATTAGAATTAAGATACATCGAAAGAAAATCTCGTAAAATATTTACGCGTTCGTTATTTGAACCTGTTCCATATGTATTAACTAATTCAATTTTTTTATCATACATCTCTTCATACAAAAGATTTGCTGCCTCATTAACTAATTCAATATTCTCCGCTTCATTTTGGTTGAACCTCTCTTTTAATTTATTTAAATCAGTAGCTTTATCAACTACTTCTTTACCCTCCATTCCTAAAACTGCTGCAGTAATCATTCCTGCAGCTTTACCAAAAAACCTTCTTCTGCTTTTATTAATCTCCATTTCTTTTTTAGCAGAATTTACTAATTCGTTCTCATTTGAGTCACCTGGTCCTTTTTCCATCATATACAAATATTCTAACATACTTTTTAAATTGCTTGCTTTTCCTTGTAAAATAAGTTAGAAATAGTACCAGGAAGTTCTAAACTAGACAATAAGGAGATACAAATGTCGGAAAGAATCCGTAGGAAGTCAGCTGTTTATATCAAAGTAAGAGACGACTTAAATGATTACGAATGGGCGGTTTACACGGAAGACATGAACATTCAAAACATGATCACACAGTTCATGTCAGAACGCGGAGAAGGCGAACTAACCAAAATTGAAGTTTTAAAGAATGGTAGAGTATTTCCATCCTTTTCCATACCAGTATGCGCTGCAGAATTTCTAAAGAAAAACAGAGCACAATTCCCTAATCGTATAATCTTTCGCAGAAAAAAAACCCCATCCAGAAATTATAAACCTTGGATTTCTTGGAAAGAAGGAAAAAAGACCGCGAATGAATTCCTAAAAAGAATTTTACCAAAAATGAAAAGAAGATATTTGTAAGATAATCAGGCTCAAGACGAGCCTGATTTTTATTTTAAAAAATAAAAAAAATACTCATTCTGTTAAGTTTGAGTTTGTTTTTTAACATTACACATATTGAAATTTACCTTTCTTTTGTCACACTCTAGCGCAAGAATACTATTGTATTAGACGCGACTTGTGTTATATATCGCAATAACGCGGATAGTGTTAAAGGATCACTATCAATTCCTAAATTACAAAGTAACTTATCGACAAAATGCATGCACGGAATTCCGTGTGCACGATTTCACATTGAATTAATCCACGACCAGCTTCCGCTAGCCGTGCCTTGTTACGACTTACTCCCTGTCACCGATTTTACCTTAGTCCTAGACAAGCTAAGCCTTTGGGTATCCCCGGCTCCCTTGAGTTGACGGGCAGTGAGTACAAGACCTGAGAACGTATTCACCGCGGTTTCGCTGACCCGCGATTACTAGCAATTCCGGCTTCATGTGGTCGAGTTGCAGACCACAATCTGAACTGGCGATAGGTTTGAAGGATTGGCTCAGAGTTACCTCGTCGCGACCCGTTGTCCTACCGATTGTATTATGTGTGTAGCCCAGGATGTCAAAGGGACATGCTGACCTGGCGTCATCCTCTCCTTCCTCCCCGTAATTTATTCACAAAAGTCATTATGTATTTTATAGAGAGCTCGACAATAGTCGAGAGAAAATTTTAGTGGAGCCCCGTACCAGTCTCGAACTGGTGACCTTCCGATTAAGATCGGACGCTCTACCAACTGAGCTAACAGGGCACTAAAACTCTCTACAAAATACACAATGTTCTTCTGAACAAATTACGGGGCAGTCTCGTGTGACACTTGTAACACACGATAAGGGTTGCGTTCGTTACCCCACTGAAGGGAACAGTTCAAACCACGAACTGACGACGGCCATGCATCACCTGT